>TARA_R110001583_G_scaffold6170_1_pt1 | contig 39896 bp, 30 predicted proteins | sample TARA_R110001583 | Tara Oceans TARA_R110001583 (sample SAMEA4398432) | marine metagenome | biome: Polar Biome; feature: [MES] marine water layer (ENVO:01000295) within the mesopelagic zone...; material: water (ENVO:00002006), including particulate matter (ENVO:01000060) such as...... | reverse complement strand
ATAGTAACAAGTTACTATATTTCTATTTTAGAAATACTAATCTAACGGATTTTTGATGTTCTTAAAAGTATTGGTCGCCACATGGGTGTATATTTCGGTTGTCTTGCTAGAGCCATGACCTAAAAGTACCTGGATCTGTCTTAGATCTGTACCTGATTCCAAAAGATGGGTTGCAAAACTGTGACGTAATACATGTGGGGTAACCGTATTTCTTATTCCTGCTTTTGCTGCTGATTTTTTGACGATGTTCAATACACTTTCTGCGGTATATTTTGATGCCTTTCTTCCCTCGAACAAGTAATCCTGGGGTTTCCATTCTTTGTAATACAGACGAAGATCAACCAGCGTGGATTTTGATAATAAAGTATACCTGTCCTTATTTCCCTTACCGTCCTTTACCCTTACAAGCATTCGCTTACTATCCACATCTGAAATTTTCAGGTTCAAAAGCTCGCTCCGTCTTAGGCCTGAACTATACAAAAGTTTTACAATGCACCTATGCTTGATATTATTGGTATTCTCGATAATCGCGATAATCTCCTCCTTTGATATAACCTTTGGTAGCTTGGACTCCTTTCTTGGACGTTCAATTTCATAAAACCTATTCGGCATGCCCAATACTACCTCGTAATAGAATTTAATGGAATTAATTGCCTGGTTTAGATAAGAATTGGATACGTTACGGTGTATAAGTTTTTGAAGGAACGCCCTTATATCACTTTCGTTAATGGCGTTCAGTTCCTTATGTTTATAATGGTTGATAAACATTTCAAAGAACGAAACATAAGTGCGCACCGTACTATTGGCATATTTTTTTAGTTCAAGTTTCAGAAGGTATTCTTCGGGACAACATCTAAATTGGGGTATAGGTTTCCTCTTGCGGTACCATTCCACATCAATTGATTCATTATTGGTGTTCAACGGTCTGTTGGTCAAGAATCGATTATAGTTTATCCAGACGACGCCCTTAAAAGTGTTAAAGATAATGGTTAGGTTCGCTTTGGTATTTTCAATATAGGCCATATTGTAGTGTTGGCTCCATTTGGGGTTGGGTAGCCCTTTGATTAAATTTTGTATCAGCCTATCGGGAGAAAATTTGATGCCTATCATCTTTTGATCATTGATCATAAGATGATATAGGGTTATGGATTTTATATGTTGTGTATTAGTTGAAGCCATACTATTGAATTAATGGATAAATTGGCAATTTATAGGATAGAATTGATTTAATCGTACCTTAAGCGAATAATGTTCGTATAAGGATTCACTTAAGTTTACGCAAATGAGATTACAGCATAATTGTTTGTATTGTGAAAGGCCACTTACCGGCAGGACCGATAAAAAATATTGCAACCTGCATTGCAAGAGTGCCTACCAATACCAAAAGGAAAAGGAACGACCGGAACGTTTCTATAACAAAGTGGACAATCAGCTGAAACTGAACCGTAAGATTTTAAAGGAATATAACAAAGGGGGGAAGGTAACTATTAGAAGCAGTGTATTATTGGAAGTGGGATTCGACCCCAACTTTTTTACACACTATTGGAAAAATCAAAAAAAGGAAATATATCTGTTTGTATATGAGTACGGATTTTTAAATAAAACGGAGAACGGAAAGGAAAAATATGTTCTGGTCACCTGGCAGGATTATATGGCCAAGAATTTATAACTTTCGGATAAACAATAAACCAGATAAAACCTCTAAAATCATATATTATATTGAGTCCAACTTTTAAAATGTATTCAAATAATTCTATTTGTATACATTTGTAATGACGTGATAAAAATCACCCAAAAAGTTCACAAATCGTCAACATTGAAATCATTGAAATTTTGTAACCTCCTAAAAATAAGGGCTTAGAGGATAAAGTTCGATTCTTGCCGAGGTCACTTTTGTTTATCGCTTATTCTCTTCTAAGCTTAAATTCATGTTATCCCTAATATAGCCCGTAACCTTTAAATTTTTTATATTTAAGGCAAACCATCGCAAAATGAGAGATGTATTTGCCCTAATCTTATTTTTTTGGTTCACTTCATTATGGGCTCAAGAACCCCTTACGTACAAAGATTACCATCAAAAATTTCAAAACACGATTTTTAAAAATTCCGATTCTGCTTTATACTATGTGAATCGTATAAAGCTAGATGAAAATAGTTTCAAGAAAACGCTACCCAGTTACTACTACCATCAAGATTTAGGTCAGTATTATTTCTTTATAGGCAAATTAGATTCTTCTCAGCGTCATTATAAAAAAGCCTACACTATTAGCTCAAATGCAGGGCTAGATTCTCTAGCTATATACAGTAATATTTGGCTTGCCAATCATGAATATTTTAAAGGAGAAATGCAAAAGTCTAATTTAAGATATGAAAGAATATTAGAAAACTCTAAAAAAGCTGACTATTTAGAAGGGGTTACAAATGCCTATGGAATGTTTGCTTCTCTTGAACCTGATTTAAGTAAAAAGATGAACTTATACCTAAAAGTAGATTCTTTATATAAGGTTAACAAAAAGCAAAGTTCTTTGCTTGCTCGTGTATATGCTTCGATTGCCGGAATATATTTGGAAGCTAAAGGTCATAATGACTTAGCAAAATACTACATCAACAAATGTCTTGAAATTTCTAAGAAAGTTGACTATCCGCCTGGTGAATACGAAGCCAACAGATTACAAATTAAACTTGCTGTGCAAGAGCAAAAATATGATAAAGGTATTCTCCTTTATAAAGAATTACTACAACAGGGTATTATTAATAATGACCCTACCGCTAAAGATGTTGCAACTCTGGGTTTAGCAAGAATGTATTTAAAAAAAGATGATTTAATAAAAGCAGAAGAGCAATTAAAAAAAGGATTGTATCTCCTAAATAGGTCAACAAAATCATTGATTTTGGGGGAAGCTCATCTTCACTGGGCTGAATATTACCTTAAGTTGAACAAACCCGAAATGGCATTATCTCATTTAAAAGAAGCAAGACTTAATCCTGATTTAACAGACACGTATGGTTATGATACTGAATTAAATAGAATTGAAATTAAGTATTATGAAGCGGTTAAAGACTTTACAAAAGCATACCAATTAAAAGTTGATTATGACCAAAAGATTGAATTCTTAAATCAGCAACAAAATGCCGATGGATTTATTTTGGATGAGCAATTAAAATTCAGAGAAAAAAAACAACAAGAATTAGAACTTTTAAAAACTCAATATAAATTAGCTGAAGAACAGAAAAAAGGTCAAAGGAATCTTTTTCTTGGTGGCATTGGATTAACATCTCTTGCCTTAATTCTACTCTTTGTTTTATATAAGAATAGGATTAAAACAAACAAGAAGCTAAGGGATATCGATACTCTAAAAACTGATTTTTTTACTAATATTTCTCACGAGTTCAGGACTCCATTAACCCTTATTTCGGTACCAATTCAAGATACTTTAGACAACCCAGATTTATCCTTTGAAAAAAGGAAACATTTTGAAATAGCTCAAAAAAACACCAAAAGGTTATCATCGTTGGTTAACCAACTTTTAGAACTATCGAAAATCGATAGTGGAAACAGAAAATTACTATTACAAAAAAACAAACCAAGTCAATTGATAGCGGCATGGTGCGATTCCTTTTTATATTTAGCCAAGCAAAAGAAAATAAATTTCAAAACAGAAATTTTAAACAAAGAAAGGATAGCTTGGTTTGATGGGGAAGCTCTTGAGAATATAACAATCAACTTACTTGGAAATGCCATAAAATACACCCCTAACGAAGGTGAGATTAACCTTAAAGTGTCTATAGAAAACGATTATTTAAATATTGAGATAAAAAATACGGGGCAAGGGCTTACAGGTGCCCAAATCAAAACAATTTTCAATAGGTTTTATCAAACAGACGGTCAAAACGAAGGTTCTGGTGTAGGGTTATCTCTTGTAAAAGAACTCACAGGTTTACATGGCGGAAAAATAAATGTGTCAAGCGAGGTACATAAATGGTCCTTATTCGAAATTTCGCTATGCCTTGATAAAAATAAACTTAAGAACTTCGAAATTATAGAAACATCAGATGATAATAGTTCAACAACAGCAATTAATTTCGTAGAAGAAGAGCATAAAGAAGAATCTACGGCGTATCGTAATGAACTTCCAATGTTACTTATAGTAGAAGATAACGCTGATGTCAGAACATTACTTACAGATACCTTTAAAAGAGATTATGAGGTAATACAAGCGGTTAACGGAGAGGAAGGAATCTCGTTAGCCTTGTATAAGATACCAGATATAATTATATCTGATTTAATAATGCCTAAAAAAGATGGTATTGAATTAACTAGAACCTTAAAGAATGATGAACGTACTAGCCATATTCCAATCATTCTTTTAACCGCAAAGGCAGGTGATAAAAATGAACTAACGGGTATTAGAGTTGGTGCCGACGATTACATTACCAAACCTTTTAATCAAAAAATCCTAAAATCAAAAACCGCTTCTTTGGTTACTCTTAGGAAAAAGTTACAATCTAGATATAGCCAAGAAGTTATTTTAAAACCAAAGGATATCGCTATTTCTTCTATCGATGAAAAATTTTTAGATAAAGTTCAAAAAATACTAGACGAAAAACTAGTAGACTCTACTTTTAATACAAATGATTTTAGCAAGGCCATACATATGAGCCGTATGCAATTACACCGTAAATTAAAAGCTCTTACCGGCCTTTCATCTTCTGAATTTATTAGGTCTCAACGGTTAAAATTAGCTGCTCAAATCTTAAAAACCTCAGACATTAATATATCTGAAGTTGGCTATAGTGTAGGGTTTAATGATCATGCATATTTCAGTAAATGTTTTAAAGAGATCTATAATTGCTCGCCTACCAGTTACGCGGGTGATAGAAAAAACCCTTAATTCAGTCAATTTCAAATTCTTTATTGGCATGTTACATTGCTTATAGCCCTTGTTACATAAATCATAGCCTTTTCAAAAAGAGACCAATACATTAGCTTTTGTAATTATTCACTACACCCATATTCTAAGGTAAAATAATGAAGGAAAAAGAAAACCTAGAAGGTTCTCTTGAGAGCTTTCCTTTAAATCAAATTTATTTGAATATCAACCACTTAAAAGATGGTGAATATATGTTGAAGATTGTTCATAAAGACAAAGTAGTAAAACAAGTCCGTTTTAAAAAAAAATGAATTGATGTTAACCTTTTTTTACTGGTGACATTAATACCAAACGATTAAAGCGGAACTATCATGAAAACTTTTAAACTTCTAACACTATTATTTGCATTTGGTATAACTACAAATAGCAGCGCTCAATTCTTTAAAAACCTTAAAAAAAGAGCTCAGGAAGCCGCCGAACAAACTATAGAGCGTAAGGTAGCAGAAAAGACAGAAAGGGAGACTGAAAAATCTTTCGATACTGTATTCAATAATAAAGGTCGGGTTTTCAAAAACGGAAAAGTAGAAAAAGCAGATACCTACAACTTTAGCCATCAGTACATCATGGAAATTATAAGTGATAAAGACACCACAGATATCACCTATTATCTGACTAATGAAAATGAATATATGGGCAGTTCTTTTAGTGCAGGTAAGGACCAAGAATTCATAACTGTTATGGATTTACCAAATTCTGCTATTCACACCTTTATGGATATGGGCGGCCAAAGAACTATGAACTCAATGCATATAGATTTAGAAGATTCATCTGACTTAGAAATGAACAGTAATGAATATTCTATATCCCCTACTGGGCAAACCAAGAAAATTATTGGATATGAATGTGATGAATATCAAATGACGGGGCCTCAAGTATCGGGTACCGTTTGGGTAACTCAAGAAGCAGATATTTCGTTTCAAAAGGCATTCACAAAACTTAAAACCAAAAAAATAAAATCAACAAAAGGAATGGATCAATCATGGGTCAGCATGGTAGACGGATTAACTCTCGAAATGAAAATGATTGATTATTCAAGAAAAAAACCGAAGCCTATTACAATGGTCTGTACGAATCTTAGCGAACATAATTTTAGTATCAACACTTTAGAATATGAAAAACCTTTTTAATCTACTAGTTATGAAAAATACCATAAGCATATTACTGTTTTGTCTTTTAATTGCATGTAATGAAAAAACTAAAAAAGAGAATTCGAGTAAAATTGATAACGTGCAGGTTTCAACCGAAAAAGTAGAAACCAATTCTATGGAATCGGGCGATTATAGCACTCTTCTATCAAATTTCAACTGTGACACGAAAATTTCTGAAGTAGCTGATGTGCTAAAAGTGCCAGAATCAGATCTTAGCCTGTCTGATAATGTTCGACAAAATGAGTGTTCATTCAACCTAAATGGTTACGGAAAAAACACTTTAGGAAATGATTCGCGGGTCTCTTGGGGTACCGCTCCAAGTTCTAAAAAACAGATCAAGAAAGATATTGCTGGTTATTTAGAAAGAAAAGAAGATGGGTTAAAAATAATGGGGATGGATATAGAACTAGCGGAAACAGGAGACTGCTATTTAGCTTACCAACCAGGTCACGGTAGAATTATAATTTACAATGAGAATTATGACCAGGTATTTTTACTCCATTATGGGTTTAGAAGTGCAAATACAGATCGTACCAAAGAACAGCACGAAGAACTACGTCTTAAAATGACAGATCTAGCGAACTATTTATTGAAAAAACATAGAAAATAACATTGTCATGAAAAAACTACTCTACCTTTTTTTGATTGTTGGTATTACTTCCTTTGGACAGGATGAAATAAAAATGCCAGAACTAGATACGGGCAACCAAGTCTACACTTTAGAATTCAGTCCAGACTCACAGAATGAAGAAGTGATTTCTGCCTATATGCAAGGGGAAACAGAAAAAGACTCACTACGGTTTTGGGCAGAGGGAACCATTTTCACACAAAAAGTAATGGTTACTGTATTAACTGAAAATAAAACTGACAAGGTAAAAGTCGACATTGTCAAAAATCATTGGGTAGACAGTAAAATATCAAAAGAGACAAAGAATGGAACGTTTCAAGAAACATTTGATACCGCTGGAAAATTTGGAATAGTAATCACCAGTGAAACACCTAATACACATTTTTACTTAGCTGTATGGACGAGTGGTGAGCGGGTTACAAACATGAATACTATTTATAGAAATGCATCTAATTCAATACCAAATACAACTAATTCAATATCAACTAACACTGATGATTCTAACCAAAATGAAAATTCAACAGGGATATTAATGTATGTTTTAATTGGTGCTTTAACTATAATTATACTGCTATTAGCCATTATGGTATTCAAAAAAAAGAATGGTAAAGGCTTAACTATACTTTTGCTATTTTTTGTAGGACAACAAATGATGTTTGCTGGAGCAGAACAATTCTCCGCGCCTAGTTTCGGTGGTATTGGCATAAAATATCCTGGGGTAATGGATATTATAAATTTTGCTGCTAAACTGCCTGAAATGTCCAGAAACGGTAGACTGTACCTCGATTTACCTGGAGATGAGGACAGTGAAGCTAATATGAACCCTGCCGGGGGGCCAGGAGTCCCATCTTCATGTATTCCTGATCAATTTCAAGAAAACGAAGAAGATGAAGATGGGACTGATGGTAGAGACGGCATTGATGGTAGGGATGGCATTGATGGTAGAGATGGACGTGATGGTAGAGACGGCACCGACATTATGGATGGAAATGATGGAGTGGATGGCAACGATGGAATTGACGGCGGCAACGGAAATGATGGAATTGATGAAGATGATGGTAAGTATAGACCCGAGTACGATGATGGCGGAAGACCCAAATACGATAAAGACGGAATACCTATTAATTATGATAATTCTAAATACCCAAAATATGATAAAAATGGTAATCCCATAGATTATGGCGACATAGATTCAAATGGAAATTTTGACGCTTATGGAAGACCCCGTTTTGATAAAAACAAAAGCCCAATAGAGTACGACAATCCCGAACGCCCAAAATATGATAGTAAAGGTAATCCAATAAACTATCATCCAGATGTTTTTGTTAATCCTCCTAAAAGAAACAAAGACAGTGATTTTCCTGTCGATGAAAAATTATCTCCTAAAATAGATAAGAAAAGTACTTCGTTTTTAAATGGCAAGATTTCAATTATAAAAGAATTTTCAGAATTAACGATTGCTATAAATAATCTGGGAACAGAAAATTATGCATCAACAAGTAGTTCTAAAATTTATACCGAAGCTAATATACTTTCTTATTTACCAATGTCTATGTTATTTGATTCTGATAGTAATCGCGAAGAGGGTTGTCAATGTTTGGAAAGAGAGTACAAAAAACTAAACTTTAGAAGAATGAATTTAGAAAAGTTACGCATAATTTATGCGCATGCGATGAAAAAAATAAATGCGGGTATTGCCTTTGGTGATGGGGTATCTGCTGTGCATGGCGTCTCTGCTCTAGTTTGGCAGAATCAAAAGATGATTATTCTTAAAGAATCGATTCCTACACTTAATAAAGCATATGATGATAAATATGCTGAAATGATAGAAGCATTAGAAGAGAATCTAAGGGAAATTGAAAGTTGTGAAGCTATGTTAGGTTACGAGAATTGGTACAACCATGCAGGTTTTATCTACTATCAATTTATGGCAGATAAATACAAAAGAAACTAATTATGAAAAACTACATCATACTTCTTATAGTAACCTTACTTGTGATATCATGCGGTGAAGACCATAAAAATGAAAAGATTTCAGACGGAAATTCAGAAATAAATTTAAATGAAGACAACGAACAAATCAACATTACTTCTGATGATTTAAAAAAATCAATGGAGCAATTAGGTGGATTTCTAAATCTAGGCGGCGAAGATGAAAGCTCTGACAAAAATTCCCCAGAAGCCAATGCCTTAAAGAAGCTTTTGCAGATGAGCGGAGCTGGTGATCAGGGCACCAATGAAATTGGTGCTTTTGAAGATATGCTAAAATCAGAAGCAATCCTTGATCTTTTAGAGGCCAGTGGAGTTTCTAGGGAAGAAATGCAGAAACTAATTAATGACCCGGATAGTCTTAGAATTCTTGCTCAAGAAGCTATTAAAAATAGACAGATTGAGCAACAAAACGAACCTGAACTAAAAGGTAAAATCTCTAAAGAGCAATTAACCTCTAAAAATACCCCAACAGGAGTTTCATTAGAAGAAGCTATTTTAATGGTTCAAGCAGAATCAGGACCAGAGGCCACTATGGCAAAACTTAAAACCATTGATTCATTAGCGGGTACCAATGTTATGGAACAATTAAATTTGACCGAAGCGGGTTATGTAATGAAAGACATAGAAAGAAAAAACGAGGCTCCACCTAGTGCTGAAGAAGAGCTAAAAATGGAAAAACTCCGCAAACTTGCCGGGCAGCTACATAGTGTAAAAGAAGCTGATCAGGTACTAGCCGATCTTGAAAAGACCGAAAATGATATTTCTTCGGGTACTTTGAAGGCTAGCCCAAAATATCAACAAAGCATTGCGTATCGGAAGAAAATCGTCAAAATTTTTCAAAGAGATTTTGCTAGAAAAGCAAAGGCTGCTAAAGACAAATTCCAGAAGCTAAACCCTAACCTTTATTTTGGAGAAGAAGCTGGGGAAACTTATGTAGGGCATATGAAAAAAGCCGTTTATCTACCCTTAGGGAAATTATCTTTTGCTGATAATGTAGTAAAATCAAATCATCCGCTTTTACTAACGCAAGAGGTAAATAACGTACTTGGTGAGCCAGATGTATTACAAGGTTTTGATGTTGAAGACATAACAGGAATACATAGCCTTGGGCTGGGCGGTAGTATTACCGTACAATTTACCAATAATGCATTGACCGATGTAAATGGACCAGATTTATACATTTTCGAAATAGGACAGATTGAACCGACCAATTTAGAAATATCCAAGGAAGGCAAAAAATGGATTCATGTAGGTAAAATTGATGGAGGTGTTGCCGAAGTTGATATTTCACCTTTTGTAAAACAGGGCGAACTATTTTACTATGTACGACTTACCGATTTAAAACAGGAAAGTGGATTACCAGGTGCCGATGTTGATGCCATTGCAGCCATTGGGGCTGCCATGCGACTAAATCTAGACAGTAAAGTTCTTTTTGAAACTGGCAAATCTGTTTTAAAGCGAGAAGGTCTTGCGGCTTTAAAGGAGTTAGCACAAAACATCGCTGTACTTAAAAAAGGAAATGTAATTGTAGAAGGCCATACCGATGATGTTGGTGGTAGTGACACCAATCAAAAACTGTCATTAGCAAGGGCGAAAAGTGTTTCTAACGAATTGAAAAAACTTATTCCTAGTACCGGCTTTAGATGGAAAGAAGTTGGCTTAGGCGAATTAAAGCCATTAGTAGAAAATGATAGCGAAGAAAACAAAGCTAAGAACAGAAGAGTAGAAGTTTTGGTCGTGCCAAATTAGAATAGCCTTAGAAAATTTATGAAAATCATAAAAATAATAATATTCAATCTCTGGATCCTACTTGCAAATATCAGTAACGGACAAGATATGCAACAAAATGAAGTATTGAAACTAGTCGATTTACTGAATAACACTATGTCTGAAAATATTCAATTTACCCTTAAAAAAAACAAGGCCGTACTTCACTGGAATGATGTAAGTGACAAGCTTGATTTAAGAAACGACTCTGAAATAGCAAAGGATAGTATGTCAAAAGAAGAGATAGATAAAAGACTATATGACTCTGGTAGATATATTGGTAATATCTATTGGCAATATGATTTTGAACCAACAACGAGTGTAAAAACAAGCTTTAAGGCAAATAAATTTGGACTTATATTTTTAAAACTAAAGTTTCAAGAAAAAGATACTATCAACATTAATAGTAAATTAAATGCATATTCTTGTGTTCATAGTACTTTAGACTCATCTCCTCATCAGGTACAATGGACGGGAGATAACTATATAAGCTTGCTTCTTAAACCCCAAATATCAACTAATAACCTCAAATTTAAAGTTTATGGAATAACGATAAGTGGCAAATTTGAGAAAAAAGATAATGGACAAATGGCTAAAAATTACACTAAAAAATTAAGAACCGTTCTTAAACGTGAATTTCAGCAGTTATTCAATAATATATCCCTTATTTATACTCCTAAAAATAGCTACGAAATCGCAAATTAGAAATTATAGACTAACATAATGTACTAATAAAGAACGTTAATATCTCGTTTGAAATACCACAATTGCTTTTCAGTCATTTCCATACTGCAAAATTTCTTCCATACTTTCCTTCTAAAATTGTTAACCTTTTTGATACCTAGTCATTAAATGACAAAATGAACAATTTAATATTTAAAACTAGAAATCATGAAAAAAAAAGCAATAACGATTACATTAGTGATGCTCACTATACTCTCCTCTTTTGCGCAAATAAATAAAACCAAACTTAGTCCTAACATAAAAGAAGGTGAAATAAGGTCAAAAATAAATATTGTAAAAATCAATAAGTTGAATAGTCTTAAGAACTTAAATGATATTCAGAAACTTAGCATAAAGTCATCACAACTATCCTCCGAACAAGAAAGTGCTCGTTATTCCCGTTCGTGGTCAATAAATCCAAACAAATTAAGTGATGGCAGTTTGAAGTTGTTAAATTCCCGAGGATATATTTCAACAGCACCACCAAATTTATTCCTTACAACCGATGATGACAGTGGATCGACCAATGTGTCCTCAGGTTCTTCTAATGAAATTGAATTAGGCATCTTTCCTCTCAAGTTAAGTTTAGCGGTTAGCACAGGAGCTGAATATCGCATCAATATAAAAAGTAGAAGAACACCCCATACCAATCACATTTACATGGCAACAACAAATGGAGGCCAACAGGGCTACTCCATAATTCGGCTTGAACTAAACTCAAGGGACGAATACAATGGCATTTTCCAAGCAGAAAATTCAGCTAACATGGAAATATACCTAACAGCAATTGCGAATCCAGATAATCATTACCATGACTGGATGATGTTAACAGTCAAGGAAATACGAGTTGACCAAATCAATTAAAAACTTAAAATTATTAAAAGAATGCTAAGTACGTATGATGTTTAAATTACATGCTAATTTATTTCCTTAAGCTACTTTTATTATGGTTAAAATGAAATCTAAGTAACATATATTATTGCATAATACAGGCCAATGTTACATGTTTTATAGCACTTGTTACATATTTCATAAATCTTAAATGGCAAACCACATACTTTTGGGTATAACCCTGTAAACCACCTTAAGGAAATAAAATCAGATTTATAAAATAAATAAACTAAAAATTATGAAAACGAAACTATTCTTAATTACCATAAGCTGCATCTTTCTATCTTCATGCATTAAAGATTTTTATGGGTCGGGTAAGGGTTCGGATGAACTGATCCTCTCCAGCGAAAATTATCTTTACGAAGGAGACCTTGAAAAAGTTTACTTAATTGGTGAGATTGAAATTCTTGACACCAAGATAAAGGGTGCCGATGAAAAAGAAAAAGAGAACTTAGTAATTCTAAGAAGTGAATTACAACAACGCCTTAGCCTAATACCAAATTTAGATGCAGTACTCCGAGGTTTTCCAGTACCATGCGACATACCAAATGGAAAGTGTGTACCTGTAAGACTTGAAAATCTGATAATCAGTAATTTATTTTCTCAAACTAAAGTGGTCATACGTACCGTTGATGGAGAAGAAATATCTACCATAGAAAAATTAAGTCCATTACCTGGGTTTGAATCAGAATTGCAATATGCAAAACTTACAAATAAGAATTTTGGAAAACAGATTATCATTCAAATTGAAAAAATAGATAAAGATGGTTTCAAATTTGATTATTCTGTTATTATAGGCCAGTAACACTTTTATTACCTTAGTAAAATAGGTGATAAATAATAAAAGGTGAATACGCATGATTAAACAAGTAGTCTTTCTTTTTTACTTTTTGCCTATCTATATATGGTCACAAGAACCATTACTAATAAAAATAGATTCTTTGAATGAAAAGGCTGATGAGTATTATTATTACGAAAAAGATTCCGCCTATTTTTATTATGACAAGGTAAAGGAGATTGCGAAAAAAGTCGATAGCGATTCTATTTTTATAGAGTCGCTATTTAATTCTACAGGCGTCGCTAGTTATCATTATGATTTAGGCAGAATGGCCAATAATTTAAACCAACTAGATTCGCTAATTTCTAACACAAGTACTTTTAAGTCAGACAACTCAAATATTCTATTATACTATAAGGGCGATTATCATCTAAAACTTTTAGAATACTCTAAATCAAGGGAGTCTTTTGAAAATATAATTAGAAACAGCAATGATGCAACAGAAAACAATAGAAGTGAAACGCTTAAAAGTTTAGAATCGGCAGCTTATAGTTTTCTAGGTAAAATTTATATGCTTGAAGAAAAATATGATGATGCAAAAACGTTGTACAAGAAAAACATTAGAGACATTAAAAATGCAAGAAACATTGACTTAGAAGCCCTAAACGGAAATTATAATTTGCTCGCCGAAGTATTATTAAAAGAGAAAAAATACAAAGAGGCTAATTCGTATTGGCTTAAAACCTTCAAGTATAATAAAAAGGAAGGAAATACGAATTCCGCCATCACAAACGCATTTCATATTGCTGAAAATTATGGATATCAACTACAAAAAGATAGTGCTCTTTTTTTCTTAAACGAAGCAAGAAAATATTTCAACAAGAACCCTGTATTTTACCCTAAATATCACTTAAGAAAAGCTCAAATACATAAAACTAATTGGGAATACGAAGTTGCACTAATTGAGATTGACTCAGCTATAAATCTAATTAAAGAGAATTTTGAGGGACAAAGAAATGCTGACCTAATTATTGCCTACAATGAAAAGGGACAGCTTAATAATCTTTTAGGGTTTCAGGAAAAAGCGTTATTAAATTTTAATTTAGCCCTTAAGACATCTTTAGATAAAATAGATAAGGACCCTACAACCCTAAAATTGTTCCAAAACAAAGCAACCACTTTAAACTTAAACAAGAATCTCGAATCATATACAAATACTATAAGCGTAGTAAATGAAGCGACTTCTTTTTTAAATCAGATTAAACCCGGTTTTAAAAATACGGCCGATAAACTTTTTTTGATAGACAACGCCTACCCCCTCTTTGAATCGGGAATAGAAGCTGCACATGGTTTATATAAGTTATCTGAAAACGATTATTATATAGATGAAGCTTTTCTGTTTACCGAACAGAGTAAATCCGTTTTGCTATTAGAAGCATTATTATCTTCCCAGGCAACACAATTCGCTAATATTCCGAGAGATATATTAGAACGAGAAACTCAACTGAAATCAGAAATTACTCATATTGAAAAGAGACTTACTGCTTCAGAAGATATTGATATAGTACTTGAAGATGAACTTTTCAACTTGCGACAAGAGCATCGCAATTTAGTAGTAGATATAGAAACGAATTACCCTGCATACTATAACCTCAAATACAACTCGAAAGTCCTAACTCTTGCTGATGTTCAAGAAAAACTAATGGCTGATGAAATTTTCATATCCTATTTCTATGGCAATAGCGCTCTTTACGTAATTACAATAACGAAATCTGAAAAACATTTCAAAGCAATTGAGACAACCACCGAACTAGAAGATGATGTCAAAAAGTTACATGAGATGCTTTCAAATCCGGAATCAGATATCGATTCTCTTTCAAATTTAAGTTACTCCGTATATCAAAAAATAGTAGCGCCACTAGTTGAAATATATCCACAAGAAAGAATGATTATAGTACCAGATGGTCTATTGAATTATATTCCCTTTGGCAGTTTGATATCTAACTTAGATAACAAAAGATACTTGGTTCAAGATAAATCTATAGGGTATGTGAACTCTGCAACTTTATGGGCGCAATTAAACAACAAAAAACGGCTAGGAAATAAACTCATTGCATTTGCACCAAGTTTTGATTCTGAAACTCCTTCAGATGGTACACGCTCTCAAGTATTGGGAAATTTACCGCATAATAAAAAGGAAGTACAGCAAATTTTGACATCTTTCAAAGGAAAATCCTTTATCGATGAACAAGCTAGCCTTCAAAATTTCACTTTAAATATTTCTGATTATTCCATATTACATTTAGCAACACATGCTGTTTTTGATGATGAGAAGCCAGAATATTCTTATTTGGCATTTACTCCAAATACACAATCTGACGATTTGCTGTTCGTAAAAGATTTATATAATCTAACCTTAAGTGCTGGTTTAGTTACGTTAAGTGCTTGCGAAAGCGGTATAGGCGAACTAAAACGGGGAGAAGGTTTTTTAAGTTTGGCAAGAGGTTTTTTCTATAGTGGAGCTGCAAGTATTGCTAGTACACTTTGGAAAGTAAATGATAATTCTTCTTCAGATTTAATGGGTGATTTTTATTTTAACCTTGCCGAGGGAAAAACTAAAGATCAATCTTTAAGAGAAGCTAAACTTTCATTTTTAGAAAAGAATCTTGAAAACGGGCTTTCTCACCCCTATTTTTGGTCTGGTTATATCATACAAGGAAACACACAACCTTTAGTACAAGGTTCTAAATGGCAATGGTATTTATATACGGCAGTTATAGTTCTTCTTATTTTCCTTAGCAGAAAGCGATTACTTAAGTTTTTCAAGTAATTCTGTAGCCTCATCAAGTTTATATGTTTCGTTCTCTATAAGCTCTATAAGTAGGTCTTTGGCCTTATTTTTATGGTCCAATTTTAAATGAGCCAGAGCAGCATACCAAAAGGCTTCCTGTTTATATTCTCCATTTATTGAAATGGTTTTTTCAAATTCATTAATTGCTTTCAATGTCTCTCCATTGCCAAGGTATGATTGACCTAAGTAAAAATCTACATAATCTAAACCGGTTTTATCTTTTAATTCTTTAAGATATTTTATTGCTGCTTCATAATCATTGGTTTCATAGGCCTCAAAAGCTAAGCGTTCTAATGAAGTATCAGCAGTGTCACCACGTGTAATAGTATATACCGTATTGGGGTATTTTTCATAACTGGTAGCGTATAGTTCTTCTGGCCCATTGAAAATATCCGAATTGAATACAAACCAACTTGCACCTAGTAATAAAATAATACTTGCCGCGATTTGAAATGGTTTCCAAAAGGTTCGTTTTGCCAGGGTGACTTTAGTCCCCAATTCAGATTCGAAGCCCTGCAGCTTCCTCTTCAACTCTACACGTTCATTTTCACGAATAACTGCTTGAACATCTTTCTCAAGTTCAAATTGAGCTTTAAAATTTGCATCACTTTCTAAGAATTGGTTAAAAACAATCTGTTCATCCTTGGTTAGTGTTCCGTCAAAATATTTTAATACTAATTTTTCTTTATCCATCATACTTTGGGGGTATTAGCAATGGCTTCCTTTAACGTTTTTAAACATCTCGATTTTTGGCTTTTCACTACGTTCTCACTATTATAATTTCCTTCTGCCATGATTTCTTTGATGTTGTATTGTTTGTAGTAGAACAGCTTTAGTATTTGTTTGCATTTTTCGCCTAGCCTTTCAAAATATTTTTTTAATAATTTTTGTTCAGGTGATAGATCATTATAAACAATATCAAACTCTTCGATAGCAATATCCACCTCTTCTACTCTATTCAATAATATTTCGTTATTTGTTTGTTTACTGTTTTTTCTTAACCGCTCCATGATTTTATACTTTCCAATACTAATTAGATAAGTACTAATAGAGCTTTTTAATTTTACAAATTTTCCGTTCTGAATGTTTTCATATAGCGCCACATAAGCATCTTGATATACATCTAATACCTCTTCATCAGCAAGCGAATACTTCTTTGCAAAATTCAGAAACAACTCACGGTTATCCTCGTAAACCTTTTTAAATGCAGATTCAGAACCTTTTTTAAGTGCCTCAAATAAAGATTGATCCAGATGATTATTCATTTAATGTAATTATGGGAAAATAGTTAACACCTAAAAGTAAAAAATTTAATGTGAATGTTAACCTTTTGAAAAATACTACATGAATTGATATAACTGTAAACTAAATATCATGAGAGCACTACTCACACTACTTGTATTAATAATGACCTTTACATTGCACGCCCAATTGGTTATTGATGATTTTACAACAGGGGAAATAGACAAATTAACATTTGTAAATATGAATGACGATAGAAAACTACAAACAGGTAGTAACATCGTAGGCAAGCATCGTCAGATTTATACTAAGCTGAACCAGAATCCTTATCATCAAAATATGGTACTTAGTATCAAAAAAGGATTACTTGTCATGAGTTATTCCTATGACACTAGAGGAACCACTTATATAAATTATGGAATAGACAAAAGTGGAAATGCTCCCTTAAATCTTAATCTAAGTAATTACAAATCACTAAAGGTCGAATTTGATGGTAAGAGTACTATTAACGGTATCAACTTAAATTTATTCACTAATACTACTTATGCAGCATACGGCAAGCATGTACCCGCGCGTGAAGGAAAGTTTGTTTTCACGATTCCGTTTTCAGAAATAAAACCAACTGGAGATAGTTTCACCTTTTCCGATATCGATTATATCAGATTACAATTTGATTCTCGTAGTAAGACTGGTTGTAATATGGCCATATCTAAAATCTGGTTCGAATAAATATTTAATAAACTATAAAAACAAAAATTATGAGAAATTACAAGAAAACAATTTTGAAAAACATTTTAAGTTTATTGGCTTTAGCGTTATGTACTTTGAATAGCACCTATGCAACAGAAAAAATAGAAACTATTAAATTGTCTGAACCCACTAAAAGTATAGTGGATGAAAACACCATCTTAGAACGTCTAGTTTCTAAAATTAAGGAAGGGTACATCTTTAATGCACATATTAGTTCTTCCACTGTAAAAAAGAATGGAAATGTAGAAATGCCTTTTACCACTTTTGGTTCTGGCTCATTAAATCTGATTAAAGACGGATCCATTAAAATAGAAAATATTCAAACAGCTTTTAACGACCGTAATAATTTCCAGAGTAAAAAGACGGTAGAGAGCTTATGGTTTTCATCTACTGGTAACAATATCAAAGTTAAAATGCAATTTCATACGTGGAATCAAAGTGTAGAACTTTCTAATGTAAAAATTACAAAAGAGCGATTTGGATATTTCATTACGGGGTCACAATCTAACAACTCCAAAACAGTGTATTACACTATAGCCATTTCACATAACGGTCGTCTTATTTAATAATAAGCCTTAAACCATTAATCAAAAACAAGATACTATAAAGCTAAAACTTTGGGATTAATTATTAAAAAACAGAAAATATGGAAAACTCGTTTTTAATGTCAATGAACGTGATTATGGTTGTGTCTATTCTATTGGGAATGGTGAAAACTCACCATAGGGTAGCGAGGGTAGACTGAGTGCATGGTATGGACTTTATTATTTTTATATAAACCTCGGCAAAAGCCGAGGTTTATATTTTTAAAGCCATTTCAATTAATTATTTTTTTAAAGATCACTTAGAAATAAAAGTCAGTTATGTAACCTTTTATTCCCAAACCTCAACAATCATCTCTACTTCAACCGCCATATTACCAGGCAAAGAACCCATACCTACAGCAGCACGTGCATGTTTTCCATTTTCTCCAAAAACTGCCACCATTAAATCAGAATACCCATTAATTACTTTCGAATGATCCTTAAAGTCAGATACAGCGTTTACCATACCATGAACACTTACAATTCGTTTTACTTTATTCAGGTTACCTAATTCTGCCTTTAAAACTGAAAGTTGATTGACTCCGACTTCACGTGCTGCCGTATAGCCATCTTCTATGGTTAACTCTTCCCCTAATTTTCCAATAATATTTTCTCCATTAGCTTGTTTTGGACCTTTTCCTGCTAAAAATAAAAGATTACCACTTCTTACCGCATGTACATAGTTTGCAACTGGTGTACCTTGATTTCGTAACACAATACCTAAACTATCCAATGTTGCTTCGGGATTATAATTCGAATCTGCACTTACCTTCGTAGTTTGTTCCTCTCCGTCCAGTCCCTTACTAACATCAGCACAACTAAAAAATAAAAAGGTTCCTAGTACACAAATAATGGTTTTCATAAAAATTTGATTAAAAATGGAAATTTAAGACTACAAGTTAGTTAATACTTCATAATCAATAGAATATGATTTATTTATGAAGCTTTTACCCTTGCACAAAATCTATAAAAATCTTCATAAATAGTATATTTTGTGCTTAATGTCGCACTTTAGATATCATTTTACTAAAAAAGGACTGTTATTATTTCATTTTTATTAGTTTAGCACATTAACCAAAACAACTAAATCAACACAAATATGGAAAGTTCTAATACAACTTCTAATGTTAATGCGAATAGGCTTTTTTATGCTAGTTGTTTCGCATTAATTACTACAGCATTTTCTTTTGCTATCGCGGCAGGTATTCTAGACCAACTTAAAACGGAATTAGAATTAAGTGCCAGCCAAGCCGGACTAATAACTTCAATGTGGTTTGCTGGATTCCCTATTGCAATGGTAATAGGAGGATTTATTTATCATAAAGTAGGCGGTAAAGTTATTATGCAATTTGCCTTTTTCGCTCATGCCATTGGTATTTTACTGCTGATTTTTTCAGAAAGTTATATGGGCCTATTAGTAGCTAATCTTCTTATTGGTTTAGGAAACGGTTGTACTGAAGCTGCTTGTAACCCAATGATTGCTGATGCATACAAAGGCAATAGAATGAGTACTATGCTTAACCGCTTTCACATGTGGTTTCCTGGTGGTATTGCCGTAGGAAGCTTGTTATCGGGCTTTATGACAAATTATGGCATTATTGGACAAAGCCAAGTATGGTTACTTTTAATTCCTGCAGTTATTTATGCTTATTTGTTTTTTGGACAAACCTGGCCAAAGGCAAAAATAGAAGAGGCTGCAACATTAAGCGGAAACTTAAAAGGAATGCTTACCCCATTATTTGCTTTTATTGCGATATGTATGGCACTTACCGCCATCTCTGAATTTGGGCCAAACCAGTGGGTTAGCCTTATTCTTGCAAAAAGCGGGGCCGAACCAACTTTAATATTAGCATTAACAGCAGGTCTAATGGCCGTAGCCAGATTTTTTGGAGGTGACATGGTCAAGAGATTTGACCAAACTGGAGTTCTTTTAGGCTCTGCAATTCTTGCCACTTTAGGTATCTATTTATTTAGTACCCAAACGGGTGCAATGGCTTATGTAGCAGCTGTTATTTTTGCCCTTGGTGTTGCTTATTTTTGGCCAAACATGATTGGCTTAGCAGCAACAAAAACGCCGAAAACAGGTGCATTAGGTATGTCTATTATAGGTGCCATTGGAATGTTTTCAACCTCGATTTTTCAACCCATTATTGGTGGTTGGATTGATTCTGATAGAGCGTCTGCTGAAGCTCAAGGGTTTACTGGTGATGAATTAGAATTGGTATCTGGACAAGAAACTTTAGGAACCATGGTGTTATTCCCAGCAATTTTAATAGTACTTTTTACTATTCTTTATTTCTGGTTGAAGAATAAAAAGAGTGAAGTAGAAGTTGCTACAGCGTAGCTAAAAAAATATTTATAAAAAAGGCCGAGTAATTGATTTGCTCGGCCTTTTTATATTTTATATACTCTACATTTATTTTTCCAAAAGCAATTCTAATATCTGTATTGCTGCATCACTGATTTTAGTTCCTGGTCCGAAAACCGCAGTCGCACCAGCCTCTTTCAAAAATGCATAATCTTGTTTTGGTACTACGCCGCCTACGATGACCATTATATCTTCGCGACCATAGTTTTTTAATTCTTTTATAACTTCAGGCACCAAAGTTTTATGTCCGCCGGCAAGAGAGGAAATCCCCAATATATGAACATCGTTTTCTACAGCTTGCTTAGCTGTTTCTTTGGGCATTTGAAAAAGCGGACCTATATCAACGTCAAAACCTAAATCGGCATATCCACTAGCCACTACCTTTGCTCCACGGTCATGACCGTCTTGCCCCATTTTGGCTACCATTATACGAGGTCTGCGCCCATCTTGCTCTGCAAATCGGTCTGCCAACTCTTGTGCTTTTTTAAAGCTTTTATCTTCCTTTATTTCTTTTGAATACACGCCTGTGAATGAATTAATGACTGCCTTATGCCTTCCAAAAGCTTTTTCCAAAGCGCTACTTATTTCTCCCAAAGTAGCTCGCTCTCTAGCAGCAGCTACTGCTAAAGCTAATAAATTTTCTTCCGAATTACTTCCTTCCATTTTATTCTTGGCAGCTTTTGAAAGTTTATTCAAGCATTGTGTAACGTTTTCAATATTTCGTTCGGCTTTTATTTTCTCTAATCGTTCTAATTGCTGCCGTCGTACTTCTTGATTATCAACCTCTAAGATCTGAAGCTCATCTTCTTCTGTCAATTGGTATTTATTAACTCCGACAGTTACATCTTGAAGGCTATCTATACGGGCCTGTTTTCTAGCAGCGGCTTCCTCTATTCTTGTTTTCGGAATTCCGGTTTCAATCGCTTTGGTCATGCCACCGAGGTTCTCAATCTCTTCCATGAGTTCCCATGCTTTATGTGCCAAATCATGTGTCAGTTTTTCTACATAAAAACTCCCTGCCCAAGGATCAACGGTCTTGGTAATATTGGTTTCATGCTGCAGGTACAATTGCGTTTCCCTAGCTATACGCGCAGAGAAATCTGTGGGCAGCGCTATTGCCTCATCTAAAGCATTGGTGTGCAAGCTTTGTGTTCCTCCAAATACTGCAGCAGAAGCCTCTATAGTGGTTCTTGCTACATTATTAAACGGATCTTGCTCGGTAAGACTCCACCCGCTAGTTTGACAGTGAGTTCTAAGCATTAAAGATTTTTCGTTCTTAGGATTAAATTCCTTCACTACTTTTGCCCACAGCATTCTTGCCGCTCTCATTTTGGCAATTTCCATAAAATGGTTCATACCAATACCCCAAAAGAAGGATAGTCGTGGTGCAAAATCATCAATTTTCAATCCGGCATTTAAGCCTGTTCTAATATACTCCAAACCATCGGCCAAGGTATATGCCAACTCTAAATGAGCTGGGGCACCAGCTTCATGCATATGATACCCAGATATACTTATGCTATTGAATTTTGGCATAAGCTTGCTTGTATATTTGAATATATCGGCCACCAATTGCATCGAAGGTTTTGGAGGATAGATATAAGTATTTCGAACCATAAACTCTTTTAGAATATCATTCTGTATAGTGCCTGACAATTGACTTAATGATACCCCAAGCTCTTCAGCAGCCACAATATAGAAAGCCATTATGGGCAGAACAGCCCCGTTCATAGTCATAGAAACTGATATCTCATCCAACGGAATACCATCGAACAAAATTTTCATATCCTCTACCGTATCAATTGCTACACCTGCCTTACCCACATCACCAACTACACGTTCATGATCACTATCATACCCTCTGTGGGTCGGTAAATCAAAGGCAACTGACAAACCTTTTTGACCTGCTTTTAAATTTTTTCTGTAAAACGCATTACTTTCTGCTGCGGTAGAAAAGCCAGCATACTGCCGTATGGTCCAAGGTCGTTGAACATACATTGTAGAATAAGGTCCTCGTAGAAATGGTGGGATTCCTGCTGAAAAATTTAGATGTTCCACAGTTTCTAAATCTTTGGCGGTATACTTATTCTTCAGTTCAATACCTTCTGCTGTCGTGAATAATTCTTCACTTGAAGCTACTTTCCCTTTTTTAGAGCTATTGTTTTTTAAACTAATATGTTGCAAATTCTTTCTACTCATGTTCCAATCGATTTTGCTCCAATTCTTCTGCTAACCTTTTTTCGATAATGGGCGTAATCAATGTTTTTCTGGGATTCTTTTTAACAAACGGATATAGTTCTAATTCACCACCCATTTTATCCTCTTTATTTTGAAAAGCATTTGTTCCTACCAAAACTGTCTTTTTTATGCTAAAACTATCCTGTTGCTTTTTTGCGCTATCCGCTATTTTGTTTTGTATGGAATGATTCTTTAGTTGATTTAAAAACCCGCCCTCTTTTTCAATCGATTTAAAAAGAATTAATGCTTTTTCTGCTAACTGATTCGTAAGTGTTTCAATATAATAGCTACCCTCGGCAGGGTTGTCGACTTTATCGAAATAGCTTTCTTCTTTCAATAACACTAATTGATTAAGCGCAATACGCTCTGCAAAATCATTGTCTTTTTTATAAACGGCATCATAAGGCAAATTAAACACCGTATCTGCATCACCTAAAACCGCAGACATACATTCTGTTGTCGTTCTAATCATATTCACGTTATAATCGTAAATAGTCTTATTTCGTTTTGATGGGATAACGGTAATGTGACAATTTGAAGATACCTCATATTCCTCAGATAGTATTTTATAAAGCTTTCTTAGAGTCCTAATTTTTGCAATCTCGAAGAAATAGTTTCCCCCGACCGACACTTTAAATTCAATCTCGTTTAGTGATTGAAGACCTCCATTTTCGTAAAATTGATTTAGGTATTCATTGGCATGAGATAATGCGTACCCTAATTGTTGTACAATATCTGCCCCAGCATTGTCATAAAGAGAAAGATCAACACTTACTAAATTATTAACCTTCATTTGTGCCAAATCATTAAAAATGGCTAAATCGGAAGACATAGATTCATACCAATTTCCAGTTCTAGAAAGATGCCCAATTGGGTCTACTTGAAATCGAATAGTATTAGCATTAGCAACTCCTTCCAAAATATTGACTATATAACTTTTAGACAAAAATTGCATCTCTAGATACACTTGAACATTATTTAAATCAATATTGTTCAAAAGAGAGTTTGCATTTATAGTATCTGATGGAATTACGAATTGAATAGCTTCAGCTCCTTTTTTCAATAATCTATGAGCCGCTTCATTGGCCATAATTGCATTACCAGCATAAACATTATGGCCTATTTTCCATTTTATTAAATCTGAAGTTACTATACTGTTTGATTCTATTAAATCATCAGCATGATAAAATGGTTTTACCTTTATTCCGTCTGGAGAACCCCATACGACTTCCTCATTATAATCCTTGCCCTTTAAATCATATTGTATTTTCTGTTTCCACTCTTTAGCAGAAACCTCTCTGAAATTTTCAAATAGAGTTTTATCCATCATACACAGCAGCTTTAATAATAAAACAGGCCAAATTGTTAAGAATTTGAATTATAATCAAATGCTAAAACAGCACCTATCAAAGATACAATAAGAAAATTGTTGGATAATTTTACACCTCTTGGAAAGATGTATATACCCTAAGCTATTCCTCGAAATCAGTATGATCTAAATTCTTCACTTCTTCGGTCTCAATTCTAGACAATTCTTTTAACTGTCCTTTTTCGAACATCGCAGGCAATTGAGATAATGCTGTACCAACGGGGGCTTCCCAATTGATATAATCTTGAAAGCGAATGCCATCAATTGTTCTAGGGTTATAAGCACTTCTAAAACGTACTCCGCCCTCATTCACACTATAACTATACGCCAAGTAATTTATATAGTGCGACTTTTTATTAATCCAATACATGAAGATATCATCATGGTCTGTACCACCTCCTTGTTTAACAAAAGTGACTTTTATAACATCATAATCCTCATCTTTAATTACCGTTTCGCCAACACCTTTTTTAAGTACTGCTGTATCATTTAATTTATGAGGTAAGGTTGCAAAATAAATAACGGAGTTTAACGCATTACTATACTTGGCAACATCTTTATCTGTTAATTCTACAAATTCATCATTAACTTTTCTATTAAATTTACCATTGTAAAGATTATCTTCTATTTTATTTCCTAAGCTATCTTCTGAACTAACTGTGTAGGCAAATCCATTCTGATTATTGAACTTATAAAGTTTATCACGAAATATAAATTGATAATTTGCTGAATCATAAAAAGTTCCACCATGGGCCTTAATCGCCTCATTTACTATAGCTTGAGTATTCTCCTCATTAAGTTCTACATCAGATTTATCAACAGATGATGAGTTCTTATTATTCTTTTGAATGTCTTTACACCCTACGATTAAAAAAAGAAGGATAACAGATACTATTTTAAAATATTGATTCATCATTTGAAAATTATAATTGGAATTACTCATTTGAAATCACTTCTCAAAGAATTACTTAGAGAGTTGTATTTGTCGAACTGAAAATTAACTCCTAACCGTTCAAAGATATTATTTAAAATTACCGGTTACATTAAGCCAATTAAAAAATGAAGTTATTGAAATTTCTTTTATTATTTCATTCGACCCAGGATAGTGAAAAATGAAATTCTTTAAATAACAATTAGATGTTATAACGGCCGCTGAATAAAAAAACCGAATAAATTATCAATACTATGATTGAAACCTATTCGGTTTTAATTGTCTTTACTTAAAAATTAAATAAGCAAGACATCAAATACAATTACCTATTGATTTACTATAAAAGCATGAATTACCCCAGGCAACCAAGCAAGTAAAGTCAACAGAATACTTATTAAAAGAGTTGTACCAATACCATGCTTCATAAAAACGGCTAGTGGTGGTAATAGAATATTTAAAATTATAGTTAATAATGACATAAATTAGTTTTTCAGTTCATTCAAAAATACCGTTAAACACCTTTTTTGGTTAACTCTATTCATTTGAATACTATCTTAAAAAGGAAGCGAATAGCCTAGACTCAAAGTCAAAAAGTTTAATCGAAAGACTAAAGTCTCAATTGGGATTAAGTTTAGCAGAAAGAGAGAAATAACTTTTCATATTAATGGCGTTACACACCCTAAATTCCTTGTTAACGATGAATTTATAAAGTATAGTGTAAAAAATGCAGCGCTTGACCGAGCTCTCGCAGTATGATTTAAAATCATTTCTACAATAGAAGGGTTATAACCGATAAAGTATGTTTGAAATTTATTTCTGTTCTTTCAATAATTTTTCGATAATCTCTTTCAATCGAACCAATCCTATAGGTTTTACAATGTAATCGGATATTGCACTAATATTATGTGCTCTTTCAATATCTCTTGGGTCAAGTGAAGATGAAACCATATAAACGGTGATGCTTTTACCGACTCTTGGTTTAATTTTTACAAATTCTTCCATAAATTGAAATCCGTCCATAATCGGCATATCAATATCTAAAAAAATAACATCAGGAAATTCAGCATCATGATCAATATTATCTAACATGAAATTAATAGCTTCTTCTCCATCAGAAAACGCCATTATATCCATTGGCAACTTAGTAGATTCAAGCGTTTTGACCATAGTAAATCGATAGATCAAATCATCATCAACAATACAAGTTTTTAAAAGGTTACTCATAAAAAAAATTAATTAAAATTAATAGTAAATGTTGTACCAACATTTACTTTACTAGATGCTGAAATAGCACCACCCATTGCTTCAATTTGTGTTTTTGTCAAAAATAAGCCTACACCCTTTGCATCTGGATGCCTGTGAAAAACTTTATTTAATCCAAATAACTTATGCCCATGTTTTTCTAAATCAATACCAAGGCCGTTATCCTTGAATTTAAGAACAATTTTTCCATTCACAACTTCAGTGGTTATAAAAATTTCGGGCACTCGTGCCTCAGATTTATATTTTATAGCATTTCCAATCAAATTGAGGAAAATACTTTCCAAATATATCCTATTGTAACGAATTTTAGAAATCTCAGAAAAATCACTCTGAATTTTCGCTCCAGACTTCAGTATTGACCCACTCAATATTTCATTAGTATTTTTTAAAACATAATTGAAATCAATATCTTCTAACTCTTCATTAGAATCGCTAATTTTTGTTTTTAAGGCCTCAATTAAAGTGTTAAGCGTTAAAGTGAGGTGATCAATTACAGTGTCGAATTTGTTGAAAATATCTTTACGCTCAGTTTCATTTTCTGAAAGTTTATATATTTCCATTAAAGAATTAAGGTTGGCCACAGGTGCTCTTAAATTGTGTGACGTTATATGGGTGAAATCTGCTAGTTGTTTATTTTGACTGGATAATTTTTGCGCTACTAGTTCTAAATTCTCTTTTGCCTCAATAAGTTTTTGCTCGGCTAGTTTTTGTTTTGTAATATCCCGTATAGCTGCGGAAACCAACAACCCTTCTTCTGTGTGAAGCGGACTCAAACTTATTTGAATGGGTATTTCTTCTCCATTTTTCTTTAGTCCAAACAATTCTTTACCCTCTCCCATTTCTCTGGTATTTGGGGTACTGAAAAAGTTTTTGCGATGTGTGGTATGTTTCGGAGTATATCTTGATGGAATTAGGATTTCTACAGATTTATTAAATAATTCTTCGGGTGTATAGCCAAATAATTTTTCAGCTTGTTTATTAATCAGTTGTATTTTCCCTTTATCATTCACAATAACTATGGCATCGGGGGCAGACTCTAAAAGTCCTTTAAACTTACGTTCCGCCATTTTAATTTCTGTCACATCTTGGCACGTACCGATCATTTCTATAATCTCACCATCTTCGTTGGTTAAAACTTTGCCTAATAGTTGAATCGTTTTTAATTTACCTGAATTTGTTATAATTCGATGAGTAAAACTATCAAGATTTTTATCTTTTTCTATTTTATTAAAATATTGGGTAACAATTTCTTTGTCTTCTGGATGAACAAAACTAAAATATGTGTCAAACTTCAGGTCAACAATTTCTTTGTCAAGCTCGAAAACTTTATACAGATTTTGTGACCATTTTACTTTATCGGCAACAGTGTCCCATTGCCAATTCCCCATCATTGTAATCTGTTCAGCAAAATTTAAAAGCTGATTTTTTTTCAGTAGTTCATTCTCGACATTTTTTATTTTCGAAATATTGGTCGATACTACTACAAAACCTTCGACTATGCCAGTATTGTTTTTAATTGATGAGAGGGTAGATAAAACAGGAATTGTTGAACCATCTTTTCGGCGATGGGTCCATTCTCGGGTATCGTTTAAATCTTGTTCGGATAAATCTACATAATGATCAAAAGTGGCGGGATCTTTGTCATATAACTTCGCCATATCATGTTTAAACTTCACCATTTCTTCTTCAAGAAGATATATTGCAGGTTTTTCTATCCCAACCACATCGGCAGCAGAGTAGCCCAATAAAACCTCAGCACCATGATTAAAACGCTTAATAACACCATTCTTATCGGTCGTTATGATAGATATAGATTCTGTATTGAATATCGCTTGCAATTCAGAATGGGCTTTATTTAATTGTTGCTCCGCAAGTTTTTCTTTATTAATATCTTGAATTATCCCAAAAAGCCTAGTTCGTTTTTTGTCCACGTATTCTGCCCTCCCAACTACCCTAGTCCAACAAGCATTGCCTTTGGCAGTTATAATTTGTAATTCTAAATTAAAATGAGTGCCGTCTACCTCGGCACTTTCAATCGCACTTACCAATTTTTCTCGACTTTCGCCATCTTTGTAAAAGCCAATACCACTATCTAAATTCGGTGTAAAATCTTCAGAAACCTCGTGTATCTCACGAACTATTCTACTCCAATAAACCTCGTTGGTTATAAGATTCAGTTCCCAAGTTCCTATTCGTGCAATTTCATTTGTTTTTTCAAGTATCTCATCAATTCGGGCTTTTTCTAGCTCTTTTTCCTTTTGACGTGTAACATCACCTGTATGCATCAAAATTCCACCAATTTTGTTCTCTGATATGAACCAAGGGCGAACATCCCAATAAATCCATTGTATAGAACCATCTGCGCGTTGAAATCTCGTTTCTTCGCAAATATCAGTAGCACCATTGAGACACCTTTTGTGCATAGCTTTCCAATCATCGCCAATTTCTGGAAAGATATCGTAATGGGAACGGCCTATAATTTCTTTCCCTTCCAGGCCATAATCCTTTATCCATGATTGAGATGCTGCTATGTAACACATGTTATTATCGACCATGGCCATTGCTGTAGATGCCTGTTCAATAAAAACTTTCTGATAGCTTTCTTGTGACTTCGAATTGTATTTGGATTCGCTCAATTATTTAAGTTTTATAAGAAAATTTTCTTAAGATAGTAATAATTCACTGATAATTGGTGAGCGTATTGTATTATGAATTTTCCATTCAAAAATAAAACTGAACACTTATTAAAGACATTTTCGTAATGTCTATTGTGGTGTTCGGTTTATGAATTACTTCATCAAAATAATCTTACCAGAATTCCTGCAGATGATGTTGGTTTTCGTGTATTTTTTCTTTTCCAGCTTTTGATATTTGTAAATTTCTGATATATAACAACCATTTAGACCTTTACTAAAAGGGGAAGACTTCGAAATTATAAGAAAAGTTCTGCGTGACCTCCTTTTATTCTTTACCGATAGTATATATCAACTATAATTAGATGAGTAATTATTTTTAATAAATAATACCTTTTAATCTCAATAAACCCAAGTTATCGTAACCATTAATGAAAAAATCTCATTTTACAGTTTTTAACTTTTCCCTATCTTGTAAGTATCTAATAATCATCCATGTCATTAAAACCAAGTAATAATTGTTTTTCAACACCTCTTATTACCCATAGTTCCTTTTTAAAAAAATCTTATTGGAAAAGCATCCAATTAATTACACTATTAATCTTAGTTTCAAATGTGAATGGCCAAGAAACTGAATCTGTCTCTGGCAACTATTCAAATATGCCATTAAAACAAGTGATTTTGGACATTGAATCTCAAATCAATCATCGCTTTTATTTTTTGGAGTCTTGGATTATTAATGATGCTGTCACTACAGTATTCGATAACGAAAAATTAACAAATGCCTTAGACTTTATCTTCAACGAAACCTCTTTGAATTATTATATTCTTGAGGATAAAAAACGAATTATTCTTTTAGAAAACTCCATTATTTACGATGAACTACCTAACAATTTTTTTGGTCGTGAAGAATCCATTTCTGAAACAAATACTGTCGTAAGAAAATCAAATGCCCCACCCCCTACATTTTACACCAATTCGAGCCAAACAAAAAAAGAATACGAGGTTGCAAAAGTGGGTAAAAGTGACCCAAACAACCTACAAGAAACTTATCAATTAAGTGGCAAGGCATTCAATTCTAAAACCGGAGGTTTCATTCAAGATTTGGCTATACGTGTTAAAGGCACCAATCAAATAACGGTAACTGATGCCACAGGAAATTACAGTTTAGAATTACCCGCAGGCTATAATGTATTAAGCATAAGAGCAATGGGTATTGAATCTTCTGAACGTGACGTTATCATGTTCAATAATGGAAACTTAGATTTACTCTTAGAAGAAGGACTTCAGCAATTAGAGGAAGTTGTTGTTGAAGCAGATGCTTTTAAGAACGTAGAGGAAACCATAACAGGCAGTGAACAGATAGATTCTGAAGATTCAAAAAATATCCCATTAGTACTAGGTGAGCGAGATATTCTTCAAGTTGCTAAAGCATTACCCGGAATTTCCTCTGCCGGTGAAGGTGCAATGGGCTTAAATGTTCGTGGCGGTAAAACAGACCAAAATCTTGTTCTATTAGACGATGCCGTTATTTACAATCCTCAACACTTTTTTGGAATCTTTCAAGCTTTAAATCCGTTTACAACGAAAGGAGTTGATATTTATAAAGGCGCAATACCGATGGAGTTTGGTGGGCGACTTTCTTCTGTTTTTGATATCAGGTCAAAAAATGGAAATGTTGAAAAAGTATCCGGTGAAGGTTCTATAGGTCCTGTTACTGCAAATTTGGCATTGGAAATTCCGTTAGAAAAAGAAAAATCCTCACTTATTGTTGGTGGTAGAGGAGCGTATGCAGATTGGATTTTAAGATCTTTAGATGACGAAGCTTTAAGCAATAGTAATGCTTCCTTTTTTGATGGTATTCTAAAGTATCACAATAAAATAAATGAGAAAAATGAGGTAAAAGCCACAGCTTATTATAGTAGAGACGCCTTTAGCATTACTTCTGATTCTTTGTACAATTATGATAACCGTCTTTTCTCCGTTCGTTGGGATCACAGAATAAGCGACAAAACTAATAGTGCCTTAATAATAGATAATAGTAACTACGGCTTTGGAATTGATTTTGACGGAGAAACAAATACAGATTTCAAACTAGATTACAGTATTAATGAAACAGAATTGAAATACAAGCTTCGCACCTCATTAAACGATAAGAATACCATAGATTATGGCGGATCTGCCAAATACTATTCAGTTAACCCGGGAAGCATTGAACCTGACGGAGGAGAGTCTGATATTAATGCGTTGTTCATTGACAAAGAACAAGCGGTAGAGGGAGCTCTTTTTATTGGTGATAAAATTACCTTTAATGAAAAACTATCAGTTAATCTAGGGATACGTTATGCATTTTTTGCTGCATTGGGCAAATCTTCACAAAGAACTTATGAGGATGGTATGCCAAAAAATGAATCTACCGTACAAGATACGATATCATATTCTAGTGGCGAAAATATAAAAACCTATGGCGGACCAGAAGTCAGATTATCTACCAGGTATTTATTTACTCCAGATTTCTCGGTTAAGGCAAGTCTAAGTAATTCTTATCAGTTTTTGCATACCCTTTCAAATAATACTACAGTTTCCCCTATTGATACATGGAAACTTTCAGATTTAAATATTGAAGCACAACAAGGCTACCAAGCTTCTTTAGGATTTTATAAAAATTTTAAAGAAAACGAATACGAAGTCAGTATAGAAGGGTATTACAAGAAAATGGAAAATGTACTTGATTTTAAAACTGGGGCTAATTTATTTTTAAATGAAAATGTAGAAACACAAATATTACAAGGCGATGGTAAAGCATATGGAGTAGAATTTTTTCTGAAGAAGAAAAGCGGACAGTTAAATGGATGGTTAAGTTACACTTACTCTAGGTCCTTATATCGTTTTGATAGTGAATTCAGCGAGGAGCGTATTAATAACGGAGAATTTTTTCCTTCCAATTTTGATAAGCCACATGATGTGAGTGTTATTACAAATTACCGTTTTACAAAGCGATACAGCTTTTCGGCAAATTTCGTTTACCAAACCGGTAGACCCATCACCTACCCTGTAGGTACTTTTAGGTTCAATAATGCAGATTTTGTTGCTTTTAGTGATAGAAATGAATTTAGAATTCCAGATTTCTACAGATTAGACTTAGGTCTGAATATTGAAGGAAATCATAAGAAAAAGAAATTGGCTCACAGTTTTGTAACCATATCGGTTTATAATGTTTTAGGAAGAAACAATCCATATTCAGTATTTTTTGTCACTGATGACGGTGAGGTAAAAGCCTTACAAAGTTCCATTTTTTCAATTCCTATACCATCCATTACTTATAATTTTAAATTTTAGCAGTACCTGAAAAAATCATTATTAATGAAAAAGTTATTCTTGTTCATCATTTGTATTTCTACATTAACTTCTTGTATTGAGGAGGTCGATTTAGGTATAATAGCTGATGAACAAGTCTTAAATATTTTAATAGTGGAAGCCACTTTGACCGATGAGATGAAAAATCATAGCGTGACCTTAAGTAGAATGGATACACTGGTAGACTTAGAAATAGACTCTATATATAATCCGTTTACACCTATACGTGATATTAATAGAGACCTAGTCAGGTATGAATCTAACGCTACCGTATCTATTTCTACCGATAATGGCACAAGCTATACATTTAGTGAAGCTAGTCCCGGCATCTATGAATCCGAAATTGAATTTGCTGCCGAAATGGGAAACTCATACCAATTAAATATAGTAACATCTGACGGCAAATCATATACTTCTAAAGCTATGCAAGTTGAAGGTATAGCTAATGTTTCTAATATTTATGCCGAAAAAACAACAAGTAAATCTGGTGCAGAAGGTATTGGTATCTTCATTGATAACACTGTAGAGGCAGGTAGCGTGCAAAATTTGCGGTATACCTATGACGAGACCTATAAAATTATTGCTCCAAATTGGTCGCCACAAGACTTTAAACTAACCAACTACGAACCCTGTGCCCTACCAGTAGTAACTTATGATCTAGAGATTATAGATAGAGAAGAAGAGCAGCAAGTTTGTTATGGCAACAATTTGTCCAATACAATTATTCAGACAGAACAAGGTAATTTAGGCGACAATCTCAAACAATTTATGGTACGTTTTCTTGACAAAGAGAATTTTGTCATTAGCTATAGGTATAGTATTGAGGTTTCGCAATTAGTCTCTAACCCAGTTTCATATAGTTTTTATAATCAATTGAATAATTTTAGTCAGACCGGAAGCATCTTTTCACAAATTCAACCAGGATTTTTGGAAGGCAATCTTTCTTCGGATGATGGTAATCAAGGAACTATAATCGGTTTTTTTGATGTGGTTTCCGTTTCCAAGAACAGGTTGTTTTTTAATTATACTGATTTTTATCCAGAAGAAGAGTTACCGCCATATCCTTTTAATTGTGTTTTGCAATCTGCCCCAGAATCACACCGTTCTTTTTGTGCTACCGGTCCAGGAGGAGGTGGAGGCTGTCCTCTATCCGTTATCCAAAGTGTGAATTTAAATTTGATAAGTTATGTAGGGCGAAATGATAATGAAATTGGAAGTTGCCCAGGGCCACATGTCTTTGTAACAAGAGTTTGTGGAGATTGTACGACTTTAGGAAGTAACATAAAACCTGATTTTTGGGTAGATTAATTAAAAAGAACATGTTTAAAAATATATTTTCACATAGCGCCAAATTGATTTTATTAGTTTCCATAATTTTTAGTGCTTGTGTGGAGGAAATTGAGATTGACACCTTAAATCAAAATGATTCTTCAACTTCTTTAGTAGTTGAAGCTGTGCTTACAAATGAATCTATTACTCAAAAAGTCTATTTAAGCAGAAGTGCAAATCGTTTAGATTTAGAAACCGATACCATTTACAATCCGTTTATTCCATTAGGCAGTAGACCTTTTGATTCCGTTGATTGGGAAATTGGTGCATCCGTTATTTTACTTAGCGAAAACGGTGAAGAATATATATTCACAGAAGCTGAAGATGGCATTTATCTTTCCAACTCTCCGTTCGCTTTACAAATGGGTGTCAACTATACCTTGAACATCAGCAGAAATAATGGACAAGAGTATATATCTGATGCTATATCTATTCAAGGAACCTCTAGGGTCACCAATGTATATGCGGAAAAAGCTGAAAATGATAGCGGAGAAGAAGGTATTGCCATCTATGTAGATAGTGAGCCATTAGAAGGTAATGCCGAGTATTTCAAATATACTTATGCCGAAACGTATAAAATTGTAGCACCTTTTTGGCAGAATTTTGAGTTTGAACTAACAAATTATGACGGCATTGATGATGTTGTCGATTATGATTTAGAGGTTGTAGAAAAAGAAATAGAAGACCGTATTTGCTATAATACCGTTTCCTCTAATACTATTGATGTTTTCAGTACAGCTGGGATTTCTGAAGGGAATGTTACTAAACATAAAGTACGTTTTATTACAAAAGACAATTTCATTATCGCCCAACGCTATAGCATATTGGTACAACAACAAGTACAGTCTGCAGATGCTAATTCTTTTTATAAAATCCTTCAATCTTTTTCCCAATCTGACAATGTATTTTCTCAAATTCAACCAGGAGCTATCTATGCCAATGTACACCGCAAGGACGGAGCCTTTGAAAATGTATATGGCCAAGTAGAAGCTGTGGGTGTTGCCAATCAGCGCATCTTTTTAAATTACGAAGATTTTTTCCCAGAAGAAATACCTCCTTTTGCGTTCAATTGTGGTTTTGAAACTGCAAAATTATATAACCTTCCATTGGATCGATGCCCCCAAGGATTGCTTGAAAGAATAGACAAAGCCACCGTAAGTTATTATTCTGATTACAATGAAGGCTTAGTCCCAGACGCAAGTTGCCCCGGCCCTTATATCTTTGTTCCCAGAATATGCGGAGACTGCACCTTATTAGGAAGTAATATAGTTCCAGATTTTTGGGTGGAATAATAAAAGTATTATGAAAAAAAGACAAATACTTACCGTAATTCTAATGATCTTAACCAGTTTGGGTCATGCACAGTATGTAATTAAAGATGGTTCTGACATTTTGAATCTAAAAAAGGTACCTCAAGAGAAAGCGTACGTAGACCATAACGGCCCATTAGTGCTTTCTGGGGAGTATTTATATTATTCTATACATTGTTTTAATGCGCAGACCAACAACCCTACCAACGTTAGTAAAATTGGTTACGTGGCACTCGTTAACGAATCTAAGAAATTCATTTTTGAACATAAAGTGAAACTTGAAAAAGGACAAGGTTATGGAGATTTCTTTGTTTCTACAGAAATTCCGTCAGGCAGGTACAAGTTGTTAGGGTATACCCAATGGATGAAAAACTCGGGCTTATCTCAAGTCTTTAAAGATGACATCGTAATCATTAATCCCTATTTAGCAGATCAATCACCCCTTTTAAAACAAGGCAAAACTATTAGCTCAACCATTAAACCAACAAATCAAATAGGTTCAGATTCAGCAACAATCTCTATTCGAACGAATAAATCTTTATATCGCCCTAGAGAAAAAGTGAACTTAAATGTGAAGAATTTTAAAGGAACTTTAGGTCATGGCTCTTATACTATAAAAGTGAAAAGAAAAGAAGAAATTGATTTTCCGTCAGCTATGAATTCCGTTACGTATGGTAATGCGTATTTCAATGCCGATAAAGAAATCAAACAAACTATAGGTGATAGTATTTTTCTACCGGAACAACGAGGCGAGCTGTTTTATGGAAACGTAAAGAACAGCAAGACTGGTATTCCCACAGAAAACCTACCTATAGTAATTTCAATTCCAGGGCAAGAATTTCTTCTTAAATTCTCAAAAACTGACCAAAACGGAAATTTTTACTCATACATACGTAAAGACCGCAAAAACCCACTGGCCGTAATTCAAATTGAAAATCAAGACGATTCATACATCATAGAAAAAGGAGTTTCAAAAAATATTGATTTAGCCGATTTGACATTTTCAGATTTTATACTCTCAAAAGATCAAGAAGAATATATTAAAAACAGAAGTGTTTTAAACCAAATCGAAAATCAATTTTTTGGCTCAAAACCAGATTCAATATTACAGAGCAACCCTATTGATGTATTTAATGGTGGCATTCCAGAAGTTATCATTTTAGATGACTATACCCGTTTCCCTACCCTTGAAGAGTCTTTAGTAGAAGTGGTGAAATTTGCGGGATTTAGGAAAGGAAATACAGGTAATGCTTATATAAGAATTGGCCAAGATTTTAAATCATATAATGAGGAATACAACGACTTTCCTGCTGTAGTATTAATTGATGGTGTATTCATACCTAACCATGAAAGTATTAAAACATATGATTCACGTAATATTGAAAAAATAAGTTTGACCAGAGATCAATTTCGTTTAGGCCAAAAAGAGTATCAAGGTATTATTTCGATAGAAACATTCGATAAGGATTACTTGGATAACTACACTTCTGAAAATAGTTTAGTAGTACCGTTTGAGCAACCTGTACTTAAAAAAAATTACTTCATACAAACCTATCCAGTCGATGATAATCCTTACTCTAGAATACCAGATTACAGAAGAATGCTATATTGGAATCCGCAATTAACTATTCAAGATAGTACCTGCGATTTCGAATTTTACACTTCAGATTTAGAAGGAACCTATGAAATTATTTTAAATGGATTTACTACTTACGGTAAGCCTTTAAGGGTAACCAAAGAATTTAAAGTGGGGGTGCTAGAACTGAATTAATGAGATTTAGAAAACTCTTCTCCATAGCTTCTTCTAAGGTAGAGATACTGCGAACGATAGAAACTACATAATCCAGCTTAAATCTCTTCCATCGTTCTATAGAAATACTGACCGATTCACACAAGGCTGCTACAGGTATGTTATTTAAGATTGCTGCGGCTATACTCCATCAAAAAATTACTTTCGATACCTTTATTAATGCTATTTGCTTCTTCACATTCTAATTATCAGGACTCACAAATAAGCTAATTGAAAACGGTTTAATTTCGGAATTGAAAGTAAGTTTAAAAGGAAGAGCGCATAGTCCCCACTTGTTCATTTCAGCTTTGATAATGAAAAACGAGTAGATAATTTGTTTGGATTCAGAACTAATTGATTTTAGAATTAAAAAATTGGTATACAATTCTGATTTTAAAAGCGGGACACTTAGAAATAATTAGGTACACCTAATGGGACACCTAGAATCTTTGAAACAACTTGACAAGTTGCCTTTTACCTGAAAGTTGTGGTTTTAATCCAAATCACTGCGAAGTACTGCATCTATTGACTTAAAACAAAAAATCCAACCTAAATAAATAGATTGGATTTCGCTTTTTGCTCCCCCTCTTGGGCTCGAACCAAGGACCCTCTGATTAACAGTCAGATGCTCTAACCAACTGAGCTAAGGAGGAAAATAACCCGTTTTAGTTTCCTAAAGCGGGTGCAAATATAGTAGTTTTTTGAAACTCGCCAAATAAATAAATGCTGTTTTTTTATTTAAATAGCCATTTGTAAACATCGTTACCGTTTGCGAACAGTAAAAGGGCTATTAAAATAAAGAATCCGGTGATTTGAGCGTACTCTAAAAATTTATCACTTGGCTTTCTACCGGTAACCATTTCATATAGCAAAAACATCACATGTCCGCCATCTAAAGCAGGTATTGGCAGAATATTCATAAACGCTAGAATAATAGATATAAAGGCTGTTGTTGCCCAAAAGGCCGGCCAGTTCCATGTATCTGGAAACATACCGCCTATAGCGGCAAAACCACCTACTTCTTTATAAGCACCTGTATCGGGGTTGAAAATTTTCTTCATACCCTTGATGTAATCCGTTAGGGTTTTAACCCCTTTATTCCATCCGGCAGGTATAGACTCTACAAAGGTATAGTCAGTTGTTTTTATTTTCAAATATCCTTGTTCTTCAGCATCTGTTGTTGTTAGGCCTATCATAAGGCCCAATTTTGCTTCTTCAGATATCTTAGCTTTTAATGGTACTTCTGTTCCTTTACGATTTACAATGACATCAACAGTTGTTCCTTTTTTAGATTCAAGAATTGGAAATACTTGATCTTGGTAAGTAACTTGAGTTCCTGAAATACTAGTAAGCAAATCACCAGGCTCAAAACCAGAAGCTACATTTTGTGACTCTGCTGGTATTTGACTAATTACGAAAGGTAATCTTGGTTTAATAAATTGAGCTTGATCTCTATTTTCTGATATCGTTTCAATAAAATCTACAGGCACTTCCTTTTCAATTTTATTTCCTTCCCTTTCAATAGTGAATTTTTCGCCATATACTAGTTCATACGGTATCATTTGTATGTTTTCTACTTCCTTACCATCAATAGTGACAAACTGATCTCCGGTTTGAATGCCTAGCGCATCACCTAGATTAGTATCGGTAACCCAAACACCATCCTTTAGCCCATCATTAGAAATATATTGTTCACCATACGAATATGCCAAGCCAATAAAAATGACAACAGCCAAAATGAAATTAACGGTTACACCGCCTAGCATTATAATTAATCGCTGCCAAGTTGGTTTGCTTCTAAACTCCCATTCTTTGGGTTCTTCGGCCATAGCTTCTTTATCCATGCTCTCATCGATCATACCCGATATTTTCACATATCCGCCTAATGGTAACCAGCCGATTCCGTACTCAGTCCCCCCTATTTTCTTTTTGAAAAGAGCAAACTTTACATCAAAGAATAAATAGAATTTCTCAACCCTTGTCTTAAAAAGTTTTGCGGGTATAAAATGACCTAACTCATGTAAAACGATAAGTAGCGATAGGCTTAAAAAAAATTGAATTGTCTTTATTATTATTGGGCTCATTCTTTTTTCCTGAAAATTAAAATCGGACAAAAGTACATTTTTACAGCCGCTTAAAAAAAGAAACCATTAAAGGTCAGCGTATTTTAAGAATAATTTATCAGCTAAAGAAGCCATTTCACTTGAAATCTACCCCACCCTAACGTACCTTTACAAAAAAATAATTATGCGGTCTTTCTTCGCTAAATTCAAGTTTTTTGGTTTGGTACTCTTATTAATTTCAGGAGTTATCGTGTATCTTTTTTACAATGCCTTGGTACCTAAAAAATTACTTCCCGTTTATTCGCCCGCTATGGTAAATGCTGAATTGGTGCCTGAAGAAATTCAACATATTAGAAAGTACCATACCATTGCCGATTTTTCATTGACCAACCAAAATGGAGAAACAATAACACAAGAAGATTACAAGGATAAAATTTATATCGCCGATTTCTTTTTTACCACATGCCCCACCATTTGCCCAATTATGACAAAAAATATGGCAGGTTTACAGCTAGAAATTAGTGATGATGACGATGTGTTACTCATATCTCATTCCGTAACGCCTGAAATAGATTCCGTCGCTCAGTTGAAAAAATATGCTATTGAAAAAGGTGTTGATGATAGTAAATGGAATTTAGTTACCGGTGATAAAAAACAAATTTATGACCTTGCCCGTAAATCATATTTAGCGGTTAAGACCGATGGCGATGGTGGGCCTTTCGACATGATACACACCGAAAATTTCATTCTAGTCGATAAACATAAACGCATCCGTGGATTTTATGACGGCACCAAGAAAGAAGACATGACTCAGCTTTTGGCCGACCTAGAAATACTAAGGGCATCCTACAAGGAATAAATTAAATCCATCCTATTCTAAGGCGTAGATAGTCACTTTTTTAAGAGGATATTACTTCCTAATTAAAATATTTCCTTTACTTTTGCCTTACTTATAATGAAT
>TARA_R110001583_G_scaffold156622_1_pt1 | contig 40183 bp, 33 predicted proteins | sample TARA_R110001583 | Tara Oceans TARA_R110001583 (sample SAMEA4398432) | marine metagenome | biome: Polar Biome; feature: [MES] marine water layer (ENVO:01000295) within the mesopelagic zone...; material: water (ENVO:00002006), including particulate matter (ENVO:01000060) such... | reverse complement strand
CAGGTTAAAGACACAGAAAATGCTTTGATCGTTCAAATGGCCCTGCCGCCAAACGCCCAGCAAATTCGGCCCAAGATTAAGGGTATATTGCGTCGCATTGGGATGAAATGCCGGTTGCCCCATGCGGATCGACATCAGTGCGCGCAACTGATCAAAGGCCGATTTGGCAATGCCGTCTTCAGACAGGCGCGCTTCGGCATCCGGCAATTGCCAAACCTTGCGGTTCAAACGCCTTGGGATACCGGTTTCCTCATATCCCTTTTGATCATTTTCTGTTGCCAGAATGGATTGCACATAAATCGCCGGAACCCCTTCCAGCGACATGGCAATCGCCTGGCTCATGACAAACCGTTCCAGACCGTATGTCGTGTCGCCGTCAAAGTTTTCCGCCAACATGCTAAACAGCGTGACATTCAGCTCATATGCCTTCTGCCCGCCGCCCTTAAGCGCGCGATAGCTAACCTGCCCGCCCATCTTGCGCGCATGTTCGGTCATGGCATCAATTTCGCTATCGGGGATCAGGTTTTCGGCCGGGCGCAACCCGATGCCATCATGGCTGGCGGTGAAATTGAAAAATGTGCACCCCGCCGGGGCGGGCGGCATCGACATGATGCATTTGCGCACGCAATCACTACGCCCGCTTAACAACGCATGAATAATCACCGGCGGCAGGCTGAAATTATAAATCAGATGCGCTTCGTCCTGATCGCCAAAATACGACAGGTTTTCCAGCAACGGCAGATTGGTTTCGGTAATAAACAAAACATCCGGATGCACCGCCGTTGTCGCCAGACGCAGCGCCTTGATGATTTTATGGGTCTGTTCCAGATTGATCGAACTGGTCCCGGCTTCTTTCCAGATAAAGCCAATCGCATCAAGCCGCACCACCCGAATGCCGTGTTTCAGGTAATCCAGAACGATTTTCAGGATTTCAAAAAACACATCCGGGTTGCCGTAATCCAGATCAACCTGATCATAGCTAAACGTACACCAGACATGCTTTTCCCCATTCGATGTCGTAACCTTGCTTAACAACGGATGGCTGCGCGGGCGCACCACATCGGAAAGGTCATCATCGGGGCTGGCGGTTTTGATGTAATCCACACCGGGCGCATCACCGGCCAGAAACTGCTGGAACCAGACATGCGACGCCGAAATATGGTTCGCCACCAGATCGGCCATCACGGTTGCATCGCGTGATAAGGCTTTGACGTCATCCCAATTGCCAAGTTCCGGGCGTAATACACTGAAATCACTGACCGAAAAACCATCATCGGATGTAAACGGATGAAATGGCAGGATATGGATACCTGTCAGCCAGTCCTTAAGCCAGGTGCGGTAAAAATCGCCAAGGCTTTCAAGCCCGTGATGCCCGTCGCGTGAAATGCTGTCGCCATAGGTAATCAGAAACGCATCACGCTGATCCCATTTTCGAAGATATTCCTCGCAGGGCTCCGCCCCCTCGCCCTCAAGCGGCAGGTTCAGCGCCTCAAAAACCCGGCGCACCAATTCTGCGTGATCATGTTCCGGATAGACATCCGCAAGCAGATTGCGCATGGCACTTGCGAACGCAATACGCCCCGAGGTTCCGATAACACGATCCATACTGGCTCCTATAGGCAGGCAATTTTGAAATACTGTCGCAATCAAATAATGAAATTGCCCATGATGCAAGCAACGATTTCAACGTGCTAATAAAGCAGGCAGATGCATTCCAGCCCTGCCCCGAACGTCAAACGCCCGGCACAAGTTTCACAACAAGGCCGGGCGCAGGATACACATCAAAAACAGACCACCATCGCCTTACGGCGCAATCGTCACCTCGACCAGCGCATGGGTGCGGTTGGTGTCGATATGCGCTATCGCCTGACGCAGGATTTCCGGCAAATCCGACGCCCGTTCGGCCTTTGCCGTCCACGCCCGGCTGGCCTCGGCAACCTTGGTGAAATCGGGGCTGGGTTTAAGCCCGGTCAGCGGCATCTGGTTGGTTTTTGCCGCATAGCCATCGGGATACATCCCCGTCACAGACTGGCGCACCGCGCCCCATTCATTATTGTTCAGCACCAATATCAGGATCGGCAGTTCCAGCGCCTCGGCAATCTGATGGCACGCCGTCGGATTGGCAAACATATACGACCCATCCCCCATCGTCGCGATCACCAGCTTGTCTTTGTCGGCAAGCTGATAGCCCATGGATGCCGGGAACGACCAGCCCAACCCGCCGGAATGCGGTTCCTGATACCAGCTTCCATGCTTTGATAGTGAAAGCGGTTCTAACGGGCAGCCCAGTTCGGAAAACACCGTCGCATCGCGCCCGGCAATCGCATCGGAAAGGCAGCGCGATACAAACGCCTTGGTCATCGGGTCAACTGCCCCGGCATCAGCGGCGGCCAAAGCCTTTGCCCGGTTAACTCCGTTGAGTTTCGCCACCGCATCGTGCCGCGTCGCACAAACATCGCGATGATCAGCGTGATGACGGTCCAATACATCGGCAAGCGCCATAATCACATCGCCAGTTTCCCCGGTCAGGGAAACATCAGCGGCAAAATTGCGCCCCGGCACCCGCGAATAAAGCGGGTTCTGCCCGATCTGGATCACCTTGCAATCATCGCGCAATTTGTGAATTTCCGGCGACCAGGGCGCCATGCAATCAATCACCAAAACCGCGTCGGCATCTTTTAACCAAGGTGCCGGGTCCATGCCCGCCATCATCGGATGATCGGTGCCAAGGGCAAGCTGGATCGCCCAATATTGCACCACCGGAATGCCCCATTGATCCACCAGGGACGACAGCCGATCAAACGCCTCGGCGGTTCCCGCGCCGCGCTGGGCAATGATCACCGGGTTTTTCGCATTGGCAAGAATACTGGCAGCTTCTTCAAGCGATGCGGGCGGCGGTGCCACGCGAACGGGCTGCATCCGAAGCGGCGCGTCAATCCCCGCACCGGGGCAAGGCTCGCACAAAACTTCCCGCGGCAACGACACATAAACCGGCCCCTTTGGCACCGAGGATGCAATCGCATAGGCCCGGTCGATCACATCTGGCACCTGTTCAGGGAATTTAAGTTCATATTCCCATTTCGAGGCCTCGCGCACCATCGCGGCCTGATCACGCATTTCCTGGCCCCAGCCAATCGGCACGGTGCGCGCGCCCAGCCGCCCCTGTTCCATCACCGGGGTGCGCCCTGACATCAGGATCACCGGCACATGTTCGGTCGCGGCATTGATCGCGCCAATCGCGCAATTGGCCAGTCCGACATTGGTATGCGCCATTACGGCTTGCGTTTTCCCGGTCGCAAGGTAATAGCCATGTGCCATGCCCATCGCGGCATTTTCATGCGGCATGATCAAGGCATCGGGAAGGTCAATATCCTTGGCATTGGCTTCGGCAAGTCCTTCGATGATCGGCGGAAAATCAGTCCCCGAATTGGCAAAGATATAATCGACCCCAATCGCTTTCATCCGCGCCAAAACCGCCCCGCCTGCGGTCAGGGTGATTTGTGCCTTGCTCTTTGCCATGTAACGTCCTATCATATTTCTATATTTGAAATTTAATTTATAATATAGTTTATTCCGGGAAACACGCCCGCGTCAAGACACCGCGCGGGCAAAATCACCGCGCCACATAACAACAATCCCACAGCAAAGGACCCCACCCGCCATGACAAGTCAGCTTAACGGATCGGTGCTTAAGGCCTTTCGCATTCTGGAACTGTTTGCCGAAGGCCGGTCTGAACTGACGGCGGGCGAAACGGCGACCGCATTGGACATCAACATGATCACCGCCCATCGTTTTTTGCATACGCTCGAACATGCCGGGGCGTTGCGTATGGTGGCACGCGGGGTATTTCGCTTGGGCTATGTCTTTGCCGATCTGGGGGATCGTGTGCGCCATGACGGCAGTCTGCCCACCGTGATCCAGCCGGTTCTCGATGATCTGGCGCGGCAAACCGGCGAAGCCTGCATGGCCACCGAATTTGATCGCGACATGGCGGTTTGCATTGCCAAGGCCCTGCCCGACCGTGCGCTTTATGTCGATATCCGCATCGGATCGCGCCTTGATGCGTTTTGCACCGCCCACGGCAAACTCTGGCTGGCCTTTATGACTGCGGCCGATCAGGATTATTATTTCGCCAATGCCGATCTGACCGGCATGACAGACCGCACAATTACCGATCTTGCGATGTTAAAAGACGAATTGGCCACCATCCGCCAACAGGGCTTCTCGACCAATAACGGCGAACGCGAAAGCGAAATTTTCGCCCTCGCCGTGCCGGTCCTGACCCAACATGGCAATATGATTTCGGCCCTGTCGGTGTTTGGCGCCGCACCCGGCCTGATCACTGAAAAACGCGATGCGGTGCTGACCGCCCTTCGCCACGCCGCCGATGCCGGGCAACGCGCACTCTATGGCAAGGCCTGAAATTCCTCAACAGTAACAACCGTCACAATCGTTCAAGACCGACCCGCGTAAAATATGGCACGCTGCCTATCATGCTTTGCCGGACAATCGGGAATATCACGACGATGATAACGGAAAATCTGCTACTCCTCTGGCTGGCTGCCCTGCCCCTGATGGGAAGCCCCGGCCCCGCCACCATAAGCCTTGCCGCAACCGGCTCCGCCTTTGGCATAAGGCCAAGCCTTGGCTATCTATGTGGCATCATCGCGGGCACCACAGGTGTTCTGATCCTGACCGCAACCGGGGTCGCCACCGCGCTTTTGGCCCATCCCGTTGCTGGCAATATCCTGACCCTGATCGCGGCGGCCTATATCCTTTATCTTGCCTGGAAAATCGCCACCGCACCGGTCAGCCCCGCCACATCATCCCGGCTAAACCCCGAAAGTGCGAAAAACCCCGAAAACACCGCCCCCGATTTCCGGGGGGGCCTGATGCTGGCCATCGCCAACCCAAAGGCCTTTGCCGCGATTGGCGCGGTCTATGCCAGCCATCACATCACCCTGCACTCTGTATGGCTGAACAACGCGCTAAAACTCGCGGCCCTTATGCTGGTCATTGCTGTGGTCAACACGATCTGGCTGATCTTTGGCGCAAGCTTTTCACGCCTGCTGTCAAGCCCGCGCGCCGGGCGGATAATCAATATTATCTTTGCCGTGATGCTGATTGTATCGGTTGGCTTTGCCGTGCTTTAGCTGCAGGACCTAGCGGCCTGAACCTCTGGCATTCACGCCACGCCGATTTCACGTGCTTCATCAACCGGGGTAACATCGCGCATTGCGCCGGGCGGTTTGCCGATGGTGCGTTTGAACGCCCGGCTGAATGCCGCCTGCGACCCATAGCCCAGCCGCTCGGCGACAATTTCAATGCTCATGCGGTCGCGCCCGATCCATTGGCTGGCAAGGCGCATCCGAAGTTCGGTGACATAGCGAAGCGGCGTCACCCCGGTTGCGGCCAAAAACCGTTCGGCAAAGACCGACCGCGAACTGCCCATTTCCGATGCCATCGCCGCCACCGTCCAATTGCGCCCCGGATCACGATGCAGGGCGGCAATCACCCGCCCCATACGCGGATCGCGCAATGCCTCGACCCAGCCCGCCGCATCGCCACAGCCACATTCAACCCAGTCACGCACAAGGGATGCCGACACCACATCGGCAAGCCGGGTCAGAATACCGGCATATCCGGCCCGCTCGGCTTTGACCTCACGTGCCATGGCTTCCAGAATGGGCAGGATTTCCGGGTTGCGGTCAATCAGATCCCCCACCTGCATCACCTCGGGCATCATCGCGACCAGCGGATGCATACTGCCCAGGTCAAATTCCATGCAGCCGCTGAAAATCAGGGTGTCATTGCTGCGGCATATCTCGGTCTTGCAGACATGAATATCATCAACCCGCTTGCAGATCATTCTGGCATCAAAATCCGTCACATCCCGGCATGGAATACCCGGATCAGACAACAGGGAATGCAGCCCGCCGCGCGGCAAAAGCACAGCATCGCCACCGCAAAGCGTATGAACCGCCCCGCCGTCCGTGCGCAAATAAACCGTGCCACGCGCGATAAAATGAAATTGTGCCCGCCCCGGATCAACCCCAAACCGCACGCCAAACGGCGGCGATATCTGGATCCGGTTATAATGCACCCCGTCAATCCGCATCCCCAAAAGAAGCTCGCTGATCAGGTCACTTGAAAGCATCTGCATGTCATTTTTCCCGAAGTGTTAGACCCCTTCTAACCAGTTTCGGACGAATGATCAATAATCTCAGAGAAACTGACATAGCACGTCCGGGTCAGACCCTGTATCTTCGCTGCAACGCACAAACACCTTTTACGAAGGACTTCCGATGACAGATACAGCAAATAGGTCCCCGGCTGCAGCCGCGCAAGACGCGCCGGCCTGGTGGGCCGTCATTTCCATGACGCTGGGTGTTTTCGGGCTGGTCACAGCCGAATTCCTCCCCGTCAGCCTGCTTACCCCGATGGCCGCCGATTTACACGTGACCGAGGGACTGGCCGGTCAGGCCATGTCAACCACCGCCGTTCTTGCCCTGATCACCAGCCTCCTGACCGCGACCGTCACCCGCAAACTCGATCGGCGTTATGTCCTGCTCAGCTTTTCGGTTTTGCTGATCATCTCGAACATCATCGTTTCCACCGCCCCCAGCTTTGAATTGCTGCTGGCGGGCCGTATCCTGCTGGGCATTGGGCTGGGCGGTTTCTGGACCATGGCCGCCGCCACCGTCATGCGGCTGGTCCCGCAAAACCGCATTCCGCGCGCGCTGTCGATCCTGTTTAGCGGCGTTTCCGCCGCCACCATCTTTGCCGCCCCGCTCGGAAGCTACCTTGGTGATGTCATTGGCTGGCGCAGCGTGTTCCTGCTGGCGTCGCTTTTGGGCGTTCTGGCCTTGGTCACACAGTTTCTGACCCTGCCCAAAATGGCACCACGCGGCCGGGCCAGCCTGCGCACTTTGGTTGAAATCATGGGCCGCCCGCGCATGAAATTTGGCCTGTTTGCACTGGTCCTGATCATTACCGGCCATTTCGCCCTGTTCACCTATGTCCGGCCGTTTCTTGAAAACGTCACCGGCGTTGCAACGGCCGGTGTTGCGGGCATTCTTCTCGGCTTTGGTGTTGCCAACTTTATCGGCACCTATATCGGCGGCGCGCTTGTCGCACGCTCGCTTCGCATGACCCTTATCATGATGCCGATGATCATGGGCCTTGCCGGGATCGGCATGGTCAGCATTCAGGGCGCCATCGCCCCGACCGCTGTGCTTGCCGCCATCTGGGGCATGGCATTCGGCGGCGTTCCGGTCGCCTGGTCCACCTGGATCACCCGCACCGTCCCTGACGAAGCCGAAAGCGGCGGCGGATTAATGGTCGCAGGCTTCCAGCTCGCCATTGCGACGGGTTCGGGCGTCGGTGGCCTTGTCTTTGATGCCAGCGGCGTGCTTGGCGTCTTCACCATCGCCGGTCTGCTTCTGGTCGGCGCTTCGATCATCGTCACTCTGGGCCTGCGAACTGCCCCTGTTCCGGCGGAACAGGCATAAGCATCGCCCCTTCCCCCAACGATGCACCTTCAACGGCCCAGCCCACCCCGGCAGTCACCAGATTGCCGGGGTGCTTCTTTATCCGCCCAACCACACCCCGCCACCATAAACCATGCATCAAGCATCCAGCCCCCAGCCCCAACCACGCCCCCACGCCATCATTCCCGCGAAGGCGGGAATCCATGTGTCACAATGGGTTATGAATGATCCGCACCGGGCGATACCTTCCGGGGCACGGCTTCGCACCGCCGACATGATGGTTATTGGTACAATTTTCCGACCATCGAAAAAGCAAAAAAAAAGACGCCCTCTTTTTCAGAGGAAGTCCTTATTTGGAAAGGCATCCAAGGATCGCATTTCGTTCCGTTTGGAACGCGCTCTCACTCAATAAATTTTTCAATCACCGCATCGGCACCGATCAACGGAATGATGCGGACCAGAACTTGTTCCATCACGCCCGGCATGGCCTTGGCGATGAAAGCAGCCTTCCGATCTTTCCATGATAAAGTTTGAATAAGGCTGGCCGCCACCACAGAAGGTTTATCAAGATTATCAACCGGAACCTCCGTTACGCCCCCGCGAATGCTTGTGCTGATCGGACAGCAAATCATAAGGCCGGTTTGCATATTGTACGGGCGCGATGACAGCACCAGCGCCGGTCGATATTTGCCAATCTCTTTGCCTTTAGTCGGCTCAAAATCCAGCCAGATAATGTCATTGCGCTCCGGCACATACGGCCCCGCCATCACGCGCCCGTTTCCGCAGCCGAAGGCTGCGCAAGCTCATCTTCATGCGCACCATGGGCATCAAGCCCGACCAAAAGCTCTGCTTCTGAAAAAGGAAGATTGACCTTTCGGGTCGTTGTGCGGGCCGCCTCGATAATGATTTTTCCCGCCTTGACGTCAATGCTGATCGGACTGGCCACATCCAGCCGCGCCTGCGCCAAAATCTTGCTGGAAAGCCGCACAGCGGCACTGTTTCCCCAGCGCTTGATTTCACTTTGCATAACATTCTCCCGGATACGGCGTAGCTACATATGTAGCTACTGTAATTCCACCCGTCAAAAGTGTCAACTTTTGTATCTACACAACAGACGAACTTGCGCCGCACCTTTTGGGAAAAATAAATCTGTCCCCTTTTGTTTGGTCCCCTTTTGTTTGTCCTCTTTTGTTTATATCGAAAATGGAGCCCAGCTCATCTTGCGGCCAATGCTTCATTCAAGATGGCCTTCAAATCCTCTGCAACCACAAAACCGTCAGGTATCGTAAAAGCATCAAGTAACTTGTCGTCCATGCCTTTATTTTTGACGATCATCTTCAGTGCCCTGTGCAGATCTTTCCCCTTCACAGTTCTGGGTGACTTTCCGCCAGCGTCGTCCCACATTTTTCGGGCACTCGGGGAGCCTCCATCAGGCCACAGCGCATACACAATCTTCTTCCTCTTCTCGAGAAAGTGGTCTTTGGCTCCTCCGATGTTCTTTGCTGCTTCGCAGCGCCATTCCTCGGCTACTTCCTCGCTTATATTATACAAAGCAGCTAAATACTTAGCAGAACAAAAGTATCCTTCAAGGTCAGACCCTGCAGTAACCCAAGGATATACGCCATCCGTTGAAAATTTAGCTCGCCATTTTTTGGCTTCTTCCTCGGTCATGAAATCACCATCTCGGTGGATCGCTGCTTTCACTTTGAGTTCACCATCTACAAGTAGACCTTCCAAAAACTTATCACGCGGTAAGTTCTCAATTCCGAAGCAACGGCAAACTGCCACCTGCATAGCCAGATCGGGCCATTGTCTAAGAATCTTTCTGAGGGGCTTGTCGTCTTCATCTTCGACAAAAAACAAAATCGACTTGTCTAGGCCACCCCATCCCAGCAAGCGACGAATGGCGTCATCGTCTTCCGTCTGAACATTACCATCCCTCATCCACACAAGCTTTGATACGGAGCTTGCGCCCCTAACGATGTTGGGGCTGTGGGTCGTCAGGACAATTTGGGTCTCGAACTCCTTCGAGGCCAGCTCTAGCGCCTCAATAAGGCGTTCCTGCTTGTCCGGATGAAGGTGCGCATCTGGTTCATCGATAAGCATTATCTTAGGTTTGAACAGGATTAGGTATGCAAAAATTTGAACAACCTGAAGTATGCCAGTTGCAGCCATTTCCAAAGGGCGAACGCTTCCAGTTCGAACATCTTTTATGGATGACGAAATGTGAAAATCTTCCCGTTCATCAAAAGACACATCAATTGATGAATTGGGATGAACGCTAGCAACTAAACGATTAAGTGTCATGAGACGCGTTTTTCCAGCTCCAGCTTCTTCGTCATCGCTACTATCCGTGCTGAGGTTGTAGAGAATATTTCTTAGCACCCCTCCAGCATCGCCACTGGAGGCTTGGCGGCGTAGAGCAGGTTGAGCCAAAATTGCTTCACTTTCGGACAGGCCCGCCAGCCCCGGAATATAGGCAGTTATGAACTGGTAGCGCTGCTTGTACGGCGTGACGGCATTTCCGCCTTGCATATAAGCTGTTATCCAGCCTTTATTGCGAGCTGCGCGAATTTGGACCGTGGTCTGTACAGGTCCATCTATGTCTGAACCGTGTTGAAAACAAACCTCTACGGCTTCAGATTTTTTCCCAGCTTTAAGTTCTCCATTGTGCAAAGTCCTTAAGGGTTTACTTGAGGGAATGTAATCGAGCCGCTCAAAGGAAATCATTTCATTCCGATTTTTGGGACGTACATAACTTGCCGCTCGGGCTGCCCAGTGAATTGCCTGTAGGACAGATGATTTCCCGCTACCATTTGGCCCCACTAAAATTGTTACATTAGTAAGCGGAATGTTGGCTTCAATCGCAGCCTTAAAATTTCGAACAGTTATGCCGGTCAGCGGCACCCAACGCTTCGCTCTGGTTGACCGAGTGTCCGAAACCCTCGCTCCAGAAATTTCTTCGATTTTGGGGGTGGATTCGGGTTCGTCGAACGCATTAAGACTGACTTCGCGTGTCAGTTTACCGTTTGAGAGGCCAATTTTTTCTAAAGCATCCGCACTTGAACTTTCATTGAACCTTACAAGGAAACCATAAACTTCCCCGTCGTTTCCATTGATTTCCTCAAGCTCCCAAACGGTTTCCTCTAAGTGTTCAACACTGATACCCCATTCAGCAGCAATGTAATGAGCTCGGTTTTCTTCCCCAAATTCAACCTGTTTCACACCGCCCCTCTCAATAATCGTTTATTAGTTGAGTACATTAGAGGATAGTCGCACGTAAACTGAATTTTGATACTAGACGAAAAAAGGGGACCGAAAAAAGGGGACCGAAAAAAGGGGACAGTTTTATTTCCCCCCTAAATCGACAGCTTCCAAAACCTACTTTAGCAGAACACGAACCACCCAAATCCACAACCTAAAGTTAAACAAGAAAAACCCGGCCCAATTGCTTGAGCCGGGGAAAGTTGTGTCGTTCGGAGGGAGACGGGGCTTTAATACCCCTTGGAATTACAAGAATTCCCGAAAGCTGCCGTTAGATGGCTTTCACAACCACCTTGCGTTCCGCCTGTGTTTTCAACCGGTTGCGAAGCGCGCGCCCAAACGGGGCGGCCTCGATTTCAAACTGATCGCCATCCTGCGTTGTGATGCCATCGGCAAAACTCAGTGTTGCCGTGCCAAAAAAATGCGCATGCACATCGCCCGGGCGGCAGAACAAATCATATTTGAAATGATGATATTCAAGGTTCGCCAGGCTGTGAGACATATTGTCCTCGCCACTGACAAACGGTTTTTCCCAAATCACCTTGCCATCGCGATAAACCCGCGACATGCCTTCGACATGGCTGGGCAGATCACCCAAAAGCAATTCCGGCCCCATCGAGCAGGCGCGCAGTTTTGAATGCGCCAGATAAAGGTAATTCTGGCGTTCGGTCACATGATCGGAAAATTCATTGCCAATCGCAAAGCCGATCCGCGCCGGATTACCATAGGGATCAATCACGTAAATCGCGGCAATTTCGGGTTCTTCACTGCCATCAAGCGCAAAGGACGGGCTGGGCATATCCGCGCCGGGATGGGCCACAATCGATCCATCGCCCTTGTAAAACCATTCCGGCTGTACGCCGTGTTCGCCGGGTTTTGGCTTGCCGCCTTCAACGCCCATGCGAAACATTTTCATTGAATCCGTTTCGTCGGCGGCCTTGTTATCGGCCTTATGCATATTGGCGCGCGCCGATGCCGATCCCAAATGGGTCAAACCGGTGCCGGTAACAAGGAAATGCGCCGGATCGGCATGGGTGACGGGCGGCAACAAACGCCCGCTTTCGACGACCTCGTTATAATCAATCCGCGTATCGCCCTTGTGGGTCTTGGCGGTATCAATCATGGTGCCGCCCAATGAAATCGCAATATTTGCCAATTCGCGCGTGGTCGAAACCCCGACAAGCGGGATCAGGGTATCGGCATCCTCGACAATCGCAACATGCTGTGCCCCGGCGGTATCTGTGTATTGAACCAGTCTCATGAAATCCGTCCTGATATTCTTGGCATAAGAAAAACAGCCCCTTCCGATCCGTCGATCAGACCCAGCCGCCATCAACAATAAAGTTCTGTGCCGTCACCATGCGGCTTTCATCCGAGCTTAGGAAAAGCGCCATCCGGGCAATATCATCGGGCATCACCCTGTCTTTAAGGCACTGACGCTCGTCTATTTCGCGCTCGGCGGCGTCATCCACCCAAAGGTCAAGCTGGCGCTTAGTCATCACCCAGCCGGGCACCAGCGTATTAACCCGAATGCCATCCTTGCCAAGGTCACGCGCCATGCCGCGCGTCAATCCATGGGTGGCGGCCTTTGCCGTGGTATAGCCGGGCATCCCGCCCTGCCCCATCATCCAGCTGACCGAGCCGAAATTGATAATCGCGCCACCGCCGGCCTTTTGCATCATCGGGGCCACCGCCTGAATGGCAAAAAACGACGGGCGGATATTAATCGCCTGGCGTTCATCCCAATATTCCGGCGTCACATCCTGCCATTTATGGCGGGTATCATTGGCCGCATTGTTCAATAATGCCGTGATCGGGCCGTGTGCCGCCGCCGCATCGGCAATCGCCTTATGCAGGGCCGCAATATCGGTAATGTCACATGTGATAAACAGCGGCGTATGTTTGGCATCCTTGCCAAGCTTTTCCACAAGCGCGATCCCGGCCTCCTCGGCGATATCGACAAAGGCGACCTTCGCCCCCTGTGCGACAAAGGCACTGACAAGCGCCTCGCCAATGCCCGATGCTCCACCGGTGATAAATACCGACGCATCGGCAAGGCTTGTATAAGTCGTCGGTTTACGGTCCGGCATGGTCAATTCTCTCCCATCATCTGGTCGTTATTCGTCTGTTCGTTATTCGTCTGTTCGTTATTCGGTCGGCATCTGCTCTGTCTCGCGATCCGCCGGTAAACGGCGCAATCACGATGTCGGCGGATCGGTCCATCGGCAAACACCCCGCCGGTGGACCAATAAGATCATGATTAAAGCTGGTAAAAGATGCGGCCGATTGTGGCCGGTGCATTGCAACAAGGCAAAAAAATTTCATCATCCGGGATGTCCTGGCAAACAAATGCCCGATTTGCCGCTACCCCCGGTCGGGATGATCCTTTGTCCTGCACATGATGCTTCCTCCTGACAGCTTTATTTTTCATTGCTTATTCTTCATACAATAACATTAATTAGCAGGATGTATCGCCCTGTCAAGCGACAAACCCCAAAGTCATTGCTTCCGCTTTGGCGATAACTGGGCTATATAAAATCACCTTGGACGCGGGGCAACCGGGCTACAATCAGGGCCTGCACAAACCCACCGAAATAAATATATGCGTTGCAACACAAGGCATTGGTGGTCGCACAGAAGTTGCCCTAAAAATTAATTCATATTATATGAATAATATCAGAGCGCGGTCACCCTTGACCTGTCGCCTTCCCACAGACCGCGCCGGAGGAAGTCCAATGTCGTCGTCCATGTCGAGAACCTATGCCAAACGCAGCCTGCACAGCATCGTTGCGCACGATCTGGGCGCACGGATTGTCTCGGGCAAACTGGCCCCGGGCGAGGTTCTGCCGACCGAGGCTGCCTTAAGTGAATCGCTTGACGTGTCACGCACCGCCCTGCGCGAGGCAATCAAAATCCTGTCGGCCAAGGGATTGATTGAAAGTCGGCCCAAAACCGGCACGCGGGTTAAACCGCGCACAAGCTGGAACCTGCTGGACCCTGATGTTCTGTCCTGGCATTTCCCCGATCCCGATCCGGCGTTTTTATACGGGTTGTTTGAAACCCGCATGATTATCGAGCCCAATACCGCCGCCATGGCCGCCGAACGCGCCACCGAAGAACAGCTTGCCACGATCGAAGCCGCCTATGTCGGCATGGAAAATGCCGAACTCGGCACCGATGCGGTCTATATGACCGATCTTGCTTTCCATCAGGCCATTTTGGATGCCTCGGGCAATGATTTCATGAAATCCTTCGGCATGTTGATCGAAACCGCCCTGATCGGCTCTTTCCGCCTGTCTTCGGGCGGGCCAAAGGCGCATGTCAAATCCCTGCCCGATCATCTGGCGGTTTACAACGCCATCGGCCAGCGCGAACCCGGCGACGCCCGCGAAGCCATGCGCCGCCTGCTTCGCCGCACCATGCGACAGCTCCGTCAGCAACTCGGCATGAAAAGCGAACATGACTGGGATGTGATCGGGCTTTGATCTGGCGGGGGATGATCTGACTGGGGATGATCAAGCTTTGATCCGGGTTAAGATGATCCGGCGATAGATGAACGGGTCACAGATCAGGCTGTAACGTTTTCGATACACCTGATGGCACCAAAACCGATCCGAACGTTTGACCACTCCAAAAATCGATCCGGGGCAGCCAATTTGGCCGCCCCGTTTTGCTATCCTCATACCATTTAAAACAGCCCCGAAATCCGGCACCGCCCAGCACCCCCGCCCGGCGCAGTAAACAACCCCCCCATTACTCACCAAAAATGAATAATTCTTACCATTGCGTATTTTAAGTTAATAACCACGCCCCCGATTCCCCCCTCAAAAATGCCCCCAAAGATGCATTCCCGACCTGTTTCCGGGACAGAAAATCAGCTTCCTGACAGACTAAATCAAGCTTGGAAACTCACCCAAAAACACGCAAATTTTACCCCCGAAACACCCCGCCAAACAGGCTCAATCCGGCCTCAAAACCCGCAGGCCCAAGTGACCAAACCGCACACTCGCAGCCCCGCACACAACAAGACCAAAGCAAGACCAAATCAAGAAAAGGCGTAACGATTCAAGCTGCTGCCCCATTCACAAAAACCGCTAAAAACGGCTACTTTCTGCGCGATAATCCCGTCATGTTGCCCCGGCGCGCATCCCCGAAAATGACCGTGTGATCAGGCGTTGCAGCACGATAAAACCAAACAAAAGTGCGCCGATCATGATCTTGGTCCACCAGCTATTAAGCGACCCGTCAAACGCAATCAGGGTCTGGATCACCCCCATGATAATCCCGCCAAAGAACGTGCCGATCACAAAGCCCATCCCCCCGGTCAAAAGCGTTCCGCCAATCACCACGGCGGCAATCGCGTCAAGCTCCACCCCGACGGCTGCCAACGGATAGGCCGATGCGGTATAAAACGCAAAGACAACACCGGCTAACGCACTGAAAAACCCCGATAAAGTGTAAACCCGAATGATTGTGCCATGCACCGGAATACCGAGTAATTCCGCCGATTGCCGATCGCCGCCAATGGCATAAACATTGCGCCCGAACCGGGTGTAATGCGCAATCACAACCCCGGCAATCACGGTGATCAACATCAAAAGAGCCGCGGCACTGATCCAGCCACGACCGGGCAGTGGAATTTTAAACCCGCCGAAATCCGACACAAATGGATGATCAATCGGCACGGAATCAAGGTTAATCAGGAAACACATCCCGCGCAGGAAAAACATCCCGGCCAGTGTGATGATAAACGGCTGAATATCGAATTTGGCGATAATCAGCCCCATAAACGCGCCAAATGCCGTGCCCACCGCCATCGAAATCACCACAGCAATCAACGGATGCAGGCCAAATCCGGTCACAAGTTCGGCCATCAGAACACCAACAAAGGCAATCATCGAGCCGACTGAAAGATCAATCCCGCCCGACAGAATGACAAAGGTCATGCCAACGGCAGTAATGATCAAAAACGCATTATCGGTCAGAAGTGCGCCCAGAACATAAGTATCTGAAAACGCCCGGTGTTCGACAATGCCATAGCCATACAGCAGCACCAAAACCGCCAGCGTCGCCAAAAGCGGGTAATAGCGTTCATTAATTTTCATTGGATTTTCCCCGCATCAACTTGCCCCACGCCGTGCCAATCAACTCACGTGATTTCGGTGCCTGCACCAGCAAAACCACCATCACCACCGCGGCCTTGACGATCAACGTGTATTGCGACGGCAACCCCGAAAGCAAAATCCCCGTGCTAAGTGCTTGAATGATCAAAACCCCGATCACAGTCATGCCAAGGAAGAACCGCCCGCCCATCAGTGATGCCCCGCCGATGACAACCGCCAAAATCGCATCCAGTTCAAGCCACAGCCCGGCATTATTGGCATCCGCGCCGCGAATATCAGCGGCAATAATGATCCCGGCAAAGGCCGAACACAGCCCCGAAATCGCATAGGCCAAAAGCTTGATCCCGCGGGCATCAATGCCCGCCAACCGGCTGGCGCGGGCATTGCCGCCAACCGATTCAACAAACAAGCCAAGGGCCGTTTTGCGCATCACGGCATAAAGAATGCCAATAACCGCCGCCGCAATGATCACCCGCCAGGGAATGCCAAGGATATAGCCACTGCCGATGCCTTCGAAAAACGCACCGTGGAAGGTCACGATTTGGCCACCGGTGATCATCTGTGCGATACCGCGCCCGGCCACCATCAAAATCAGGGTGGCAATGATCGGCTGGATATCAAGATAGGCCACCAAAAGCCCGTTCCACAGCCCGCACAAAATCCCGGCCCCAAGGGCGGCCAGAATGATAATCGCCGGATGCAGATCGGTATCGCGGATCAGAACCGCCATGGTGGCCCCGGAAATCGCGATCACCGACCCGACCGAAAGATCAATCCCGCGTGTGCCGATAACAACCGCCATCCCCACCGCAACAAGGGCGGTTGACGCCCCGCGATGCACCACATCGACCAGCGATCCATAAAGATGCCCATCAACAATACGAATATTGAAAAAGTCCGGCGATATGATCCCGATGCCGATGATAATCAGCACAAGTGCCGCGACCGGGCCAAACCATTGCCGGCTAATCAAAGAAGATGCAGACATGGACATGGTGCTGCTTTCGCGTAATTTGTTTTTGTTTTGCAAGCTGGTCATTGGGCAATCGCCGCGATGATTTTATCCTGGGTGATATCAGTACCGGTAAGTTCGGAAACCTTTTCACGATCCCGCATCACCGCCACACGGTCGGCAAAGGCGACGATTTCATCAAGCTCGCTTGACGCGACCAGCAATGCCAGCCCCTCGTCACACAGCTCTTTGATCAGCTTGATGATATCGGCGTGCGCGCCAACATCAATGCCGCGTGTCGGTTCATCCAAAATCAGGAAGATCGGCTTGGACACCAGCCAGCGCGCCAGAATAACCTTTTGCTGATTGCCACCACTTAACTGCCCGACCGGTTTTTCACTATCGGGTGTGGCAATCCCCAGCGCCTTGATCATCTCGTCGGCGGTTTTTTGTTGTTCGGCACGCGCAATCGGGCGCAACCATCCGCGCCGCCCCTGAAGGGCCAGCATGATGTTTTCACGCACGCTAAGCTCGGCAACAATGCCATCCTGTTTGCGGTCTTCGGGACACAACCCGAAACCGGCCCGGATTGCATGACGCGGGGATCGTAACATCACCGGTTCCCCGTCAAGGAAAACCAAGCCGCTATCAGCCTTTGTCGCGCCAAAAATCAATTCAGACAATTCCGTCCGCCCCGATCCCAAAAGCCCGGCCAAACCAACGATTTCACCGCCCGAAAGATCAAGTGATACCGGTTCAAGCACGCGCTTTTTGCCAAGGTTCTTAATCTGGATCTGGCGGCCCTTGCCGGTAAAACCGCTTTCATCAAGATGACGGTGCGAACTGACCTCGGCCAATTCACGGCCCAGCATATGATTGATCAAATCGATCTGTGGCAAATCACGGGTGACAAAGGTGCCGACCAAGCGGCCATTGCGCAAAACCGTGATGCGGTCGGTAATTGCGTAAACCTGATCCAGAAAATGAGTGACAAAAATAATGCCAAGCCCCTTGGTGCGCAATTCACCCATAATGCGAAACAGGGTTTTGATTTCCTCGCCGTCAAGGCTTGCGGTTGGTTCATCAAGGATCAAAACCCGCGCATCAAGCGCCACCGCGCGTGCAATCGCAATCAATTGCTGGATCGCGACCGAATACGATCCCAGCGGCCGATTAACATCAATATCAAGACCAAGCGTATCAAGCGCCGCCTTGGCATCACTTTCGGTTTTTTTCCACGCGATAAACCCGAATTTCAAGGTTTGGCGTTCCAACATCAGATTTTCGGCAACCGACAGCGTCGGCACCAGATTGACTTCCTGATACACCGTGGAAATGCCAAGCGCCTGCGCATCGCCTGGATGTTTTGGATGGATTTCGCGGCCCGAAAGCGTGACCGAACCGGCATCACGCGGATGAACCCCGGTAATCACCTTGATCAGGGTCGATTTCCCCGCACCGTTTTCCCCCAAAAGCGCGTGAATTTCACCCGATTGCAAATCAAAATCGACATCCTGCAACGCTTTGACGCCGGGGAAAAATTTGGCCGCCCCACGGATCGAAAGCACGGATTGCGTCTGTTCAGACATGGATAGGCGCCTCTCCCTGTATGTTTTTTTATCCGGTCCCCGGATTTTCCGGGCCAGAGGTACCCGAACGCACCGCTTGTGCGATGACAAGGGTGCGTTCGGGCCTTACACATTTGTCTTTATCCCCTGCCCGTGTTGCCCGGACAAAAGAACAAGACGGCCTTACTTGCTGCGCATTTTGTATTCTTCGGCAGCCGTATCAGGCAGGAAAAGCGGACCATTGGCTTTGATCCATTTCGGCACATCTTTGCCTTCTTTGGCCGCCGCAATCGCATCAAACGACGGCCCGCCCAAATGCGGGTTCAATTCGATGGTCGCATTGGTATCGCCATCGGCCATCGCTTTAAAGATATCGGGAACCGCATCAATCGATACGATCAGGATATCTGTACCCGGTTTCAGACCGGCTTCCTTGATCGCCTGAACCGCACCAAGGGCCATGTCATCATTATGGGCATAAACCGCACAGATGTTTTTACCGCCATCTTCAGCTTTCAAGAAGCTTTCCATCACTTCCTTGCCGCCTGACCGGGTAAAGTCACCTGATTGCGACCGGATGATGTTGATTGCCGGGAAATTGCCAACAACCGATTCAAAACCGGCCTTGCGATCATTGGCCGCCGATGAACCAACAGTCCCCTGCAATTCAACAACGTCACAAACTGCATTGGTTTCTGCCGCAAGCCATGCGGCGGCAAGTGCACCTTCAACCACGAAATCCGATGCCACTTTGGTCAGATAAAGACTGTCATCGGCGGCAACGCCCCGATCAACCAGAACAACCGGAATACCGGCATCCTTGGCTTCTTTGAGAACCTGATCCCAGCCGGTTTCAACCACCGGGGCCAAAAGAATGCCATCAACGCCCTGAGCGATGAACGACCGAACGGCCTTGATCTGGTTTTCCTGTTTTTGCTGCGCATCGGAAAATTTCAAATCAATGCCGCGTTTTTCGGCTTCGGCCTTGATCGATGCGGTTTCCGAGGTGCGCCAGCCACTTTCAGAACCGATCTGCGAGAAGCCGATCATCATTTCTGCCTGTGCGGCAAATGACAGACCAAGCGCAACACCAAGGGCCGCGGTTGAGACGGCAAACTGCTTAAGACTTTTCATTATTTCCTCCCTAAAATCTGCTTTATTGCAAAAGCCATATAGTAATACAATATGATTTGAAATAACTCAACGGACTAAATCAAGGTCATGTCTTTCGCGTATAAAGCGCGGTTGACAACAGCCAAAAAAGCAGCAAAAACAACAAGAAGCAGGGATTTCAGAAGCATTGCGCCATGATTAACAAACCCGCCATCGTCGCCACGGTTCCGGCCGGAACCAAACAGGAAAAAGACAATATGTTGCAACTTGAAACGGCGAAAATGCGCCTTGTCCTATCGCCCTATGGCGCACGCCTTCACGAGCTGTGGCTGCGTAATGATGACGGGACAGAAACCAACATCACCGTCAGCCTTGCCGATGACGCGGCCTATGCAGCACAGGACAGTTATATCGGGGCGATTTGCGGTCGTTTTGCATCACGCATTGCCAATGCGCGCTATACCAGCCCGGATGGGACCGAATTCGTGCTAAGTGCGAATGAAGGCAAAACCCATCTGCATGGCGGCAAAATTGGATTTAACGATCACAACTGGCAGGTGCAGAACACCAGCAAAACCGCCATTCGGTTTGACCTGCACAGTGCCGATGGCGACCAGGGATATCCGGGAAATTTCGATGCCACCGCGACCTATAGCATCATCGCCGATAACCGCCTGCGACTTGAAATGACGGCGACCTGCGATCAAACCTGCCCGGTCAATATGACCAATCATGCCTATTGGAACCTGTCGGGGCGCCTTGATAAACCGGCAACCAATCACATCTTGCAAATTGATGCGGATGCCTATCTTCGCCTTGACGACAGTCTGATCCCCCTGCCCGGACGCCAAAACGTTACCGACACTGGATATGATTTCAGGAACCCGTCCGAGATCGCACAAAACATGGCCCATGCCGATCAGGGGTTTGATCACAGTTATTGCCTGAACGGGCAACGCGGCGACTTGCGCCAGATTGCCACCCTGACCGATCCCGACAGCGGCCGGGGCTTTAAACTGTTTTCAACCGAACCCGGTTTGCAGCTTTATCTGGCACAGCATTTCACCAATGCAATGACCGCCAAAGACGGCACCGCCCTTGATAAATTCGTTGGCATCGCGCTTGAACCGCAGGCCTTCACCGACGCCCCAAATCGCCCGGACTTTCCAAGTGCCTGGCTTAATCCCGGTGAAACATACCGGCATGTGATCGAGTGGGAATTTAGTTAATCGCACAAGGCCCCGCAATTGCGGGGCCTTTGTCATATGGTGCATTACCAGCCACCGCCACCACCGCCGCCGCGACCACCACCGGAAAATCCCCCGCCAGAGGATGAAAATCCAATTGATTTTGCCGGGGCCGGGGCCGGCGCACCAAACGAAACAGCCGCCGAACTGAACCGTCCAACGCTTTGTGCTGAGAAACTGCGTAATCCGCGCCAATCGCCCCGTGTGTCGCGATACCAAGTCGGGTTATAGCGGCTTACACCATCAAGATCAGCATCACCATCCGGGCCAACGTTTGCAGCCTGTTTTCGCAGGCTGGCTTCGAACTTGTCGGTCCAGACGTCTTCGACGCCCAGTGCCATGGCATAGGGCAGATGTTTTTCAAACAAAGCAGCGGTTATTTCACTTTCTTCACCGGCAAAATTCAACCGGTCTTCTTCGGCCACCGTCAGATAGCGACGATAGCCCGCGATATGGCCAAGCAATTGCTGGAATTCTTTGGTCGGGGCTTCGAGCCAAATCGAAAATGTGCCGCAAATGATAATGATCAGAATGATTGTGAAAATGGCCAATGGTGAAATCGTATTCACCACCCCCCCCATCACACCCAAAACGGGGGCGGCAACAACTGTGCTGACAATAACCAGCTTGACCGCATCGGGGAGTTTACCGCCGCGCCGAACCCCAAAATTGGCCAAAAGCCGCCGAAAGATATTGAACAAGATCATCCCGGCCCCGAATGCAAACACACCGCAAAATCCAGCAACCAAGGCGGATTCAAGATCAACCATACCAACAGATGGGTCCAGAACCAGTATCGCAATAATCGCCATAAGGCCGATCACACAGCCGGTTTTCCATTCCCGGCCATTGCGAATGATATAGGTGTTTTGCAAATCGGTGTTGAAATGGCGCGCAATACCATCGCGGGCGGTTCTAACCTGGGGAAGATAGCCATCGCCAATCGTTATTTCCGGTGCCTTTGAACTACCTAAAAGCGTATTATACATATCGACTTCTTCTTCGGGCAGGTCGGATCGGTCGCCCTGCACCTTGCCAATTTGGTATTCTTTAAGCGGTGTCACACGAATGGTGACAATCCGTTTGGTCGCAAGGCTTGTCAGAATGACGGCAAAGGCATTGGTGACAAAGCTTTCACCGCCATTGCCCTTCCCCCACAAAAAACCAACCATGGCGGGTGACATGCCTTTGGGCGGTTCAAACCGGGGAATAACGGTTTCAGCCCGGGGATCACGCCCGACCTGATGCCATGCCGACCCAAAATAAACCAGCAGGATCATCATCCCGAAAACCCCGGCCAGCAGCCCCCGGTTATCCGTCACAAATTTAAACAATTGTTCGGTCAGCCCCGGATGCTGAACAAATCCTTCGGGCCAGGACACTGCAATGGTCAATCCTTCGCGCGGCGATAGTCGGTCCGTTGTCGCAAGCCAAAGTTCCCCGCCGGTATTTGCCAAAACCTTATAATCGCTTTCGGTTTGGCCCTCGGCCCCGGTATAGGCCGAAAACTGTCCGATGGTTGCGCCTGTTGGGACTTCGATGCGTACCGTCGCCTCGTCAATGCCCAAATCCCAACCATTGCCGGTAACATTCCAATACAACTCATCAAGGCCGTTGCCATGGCCAAGTTGCCCCGACATCACATAGGCAATTTCATAGGCATGAACGCCCTTGGTGATAAAATGATCGGGATCACCGATATAAATGCGAATTCCGGGGCCTAATGTTTTGGTAAAAAAGGGTTCGCCCTTGTCATCGCGCAACAGATATTCGATATCAAAACCCGATACGTCATAAAGCCCGAATTGCGAAAGGGATATGACGGGAATCTCGCGATAAATGCCCCGCTTGATCTTGTCACCGGTGGCATTGACCTTGATCTTTTCGATCACGCGGATATCGCCATTTTCAAGAACGGTGATATATGCCGCAAAGGATATTATGCGTTCATTCCGTTCAGAATTTGATTGCGCGACAGCACCGTGATTGCCAAGCACCAGAATAACAATCAGCCCCATCATGAAACCGGCCAACCGGTGTAACATCGCCATCACCACCGCCCTTTTTCGCGCTATCAATTAAACTTCACGTCGGGAACGGCTTTGTCGATGGCCTGTTCGACTTCGTAATATTCTTCGGTCGCGAAACCGAACATATTGGCAATGATATTATTGGGGAATGTTTCCACCGAGATATTCAGATCGCGCACAGTTCCGTTGTAATAGCGCCGCGCCATTTGAATTTGATTTTCAAGTTCGGCAAGGGTGCTTTGCAATTCGATGAATGTCTTGTCGGCGCGCAATTCAGGATAATTTTCGGCCACGGCAAAGATACGCATCAACGCATTTGAAAGCTGCCCTTCGACCACCTGACGCCCGGCGGCATCATCGGATGCAATCATGCCGGTTTCGGCACGCAGCCGGGTGACTTCTTCGAACAAATTCTTTTCGTGCGATGCGTATCCCTTGACCGTTTCAACGATATTGGGGATCAGATTTGCACGACGTTTAAGTTGCACGTCGATGCCGCTCCATCCTTCGCGGGTGCTTTGACGCAGGGCGACCAGACGGTTGTAAATCTTAACAACCGCAAAAAGCACCAGAACCAGAACGACCGCCACACCGGCAACGACAAGGGAAATCCCGCTCACACCATCCGTCCTTATTTTGCAAAGCGCATATCAACGCGATCAAGGACTTAAAGCGTAGCGGAAAGTTTCACAAAAGCAATCGATTGCACGTAAAAGTTTGCAAACCGGCTCGGCCCCGTCGCACCGTCAAAGCGCAGCAACCGCCCCATCGGCGCGCGGATCGGTTGCCCCTTCCATCATGCCATTGGCATGCATCAAAATGCCGCCCGCATGGCCCATCATGTCTTCGAAATCGCCGACGACTTCGACCGCGTGACCGGCTTTTTCAAGGTTTGCGATCAGGGCCGGGTCAAAGCGGTTTTCAAGTTTCAGCGTCGTGGTTTCCGCCCCCCATGTCCGGCCCAGCAACCAGCGCGGCGCGGTGATGGCAGCCTGCAAATCCTGTCCGAACATCACATGGCGGGTAAAGACGGCGGCCTGTGTTTGCGGCTGTCCCTCGCCCCCCATGGTGCCGTATGACAAGACCTTGCCATTGTTAAGCCGCGCCATGGCGGGGTTAAGCGTATGGAATGGCAGGCGGTTGGGGCCGAGTTGATTGGGGCCATCATGCAGCGTAAAGCTCGCCCCGCGATTTTGCCACAGCACGCCAGTTTCCGGCACAACAATGCCCGATCCGAATTCCCAGAAAATACTTTGGATATAGCTAACCACCGTACCATTTTTATCGGCTGTCCCCATCCAGATCGTATCGCCCGGCTTGGCAACATGGGGCCAAGGCAAAGCTGATTGCATATCGATTTTGGCGGCCTCGCCCGCCAGCATCGCATCGGCCAAAAGCGACATTGGATCGATATCCATCCGGGCGGGATCGCCGATATGGGCATCGCGTTTGATAAAGGCGCGTTTGGTGGCCTCGATCACGCCATGGATATGATCAAATCCCTCGCCCGTTTTCACCCCCAACCGGTCAAACAGGCCAAGGATCATCAGCGATGCGGTGCCCTGGGTTGGTGGCACCATGTTAAAGACAGTGCCCGATGAAAGTTTAACCGAAAGCGGGGTCATGGTTTTGGCGTGATAGTTTTCAAAATCAGACAGGCGCAGCGGGCTTCCAACGGCCTCAAGCCCCTTGGCATTGGTGCGTGCGATATCGCCGCGATAAAAATCATCCAGCCCAACATCACCAAGCCGTTCCAGCGTCGCGCCAAGGGCGGGCTGTTTTAAAACATCCCCGATTTCGGGAATGCCGTTTGCGGCATAGGTCGCGACATAGCCCGGTGCGTCTTTAAGTTCGGGCATTTTATCGCGGGTTAATTCGTGTTGCGACTTGGTAATCGGCACACCGATGCGCGCATGATGAACCGCATCGGCGACAAGGCGCGACATTGGCAGCTTGCCGCCGAGTTTTTGCGCGATTTTTGCCGCATCTATCCAGCCACCAATCGCCCCACCGACGGTCAATGCCGCCAGGGGACCACGGGCCGGGATTTTATCATGCCCAAGATCGCGGTAAAATTCCGGCGTTGCCAAACCCGCCGCCCCGCCGCAGGCCCGAATTGCCACCGGGTCCTTGCCCGGTTCGGCAATCAGCCAGAATCCATCGCCGCCAATCGCATTCATATGCGGATAGACAACCGCGATGGTTGCCGCCGCGGCAATCATCGCTTCGACCGCGTTGCCGCCTTCGCGCAAAACATCGCGCCCGGCCTGTGCTGCCAAATGATGCGGGGCGGTAACCATGCCGCCAAGGCTTGTTCGGGTTCTCAGCATTTTAAGGGACCTCCGGCGGGCTAAAAATCGGGACATGCCGGATGAAACCGGCATGTCCGTTTATTTCGATGTATTTCGATAAATCCTAGCGCCAAAACGTTGTGCGCATCAGACGAATTTCACATCGTGGATCAGAAACCTACCACCCGATCAAATTGGGCAGCCAACTTGTCAGCTCCGGGAAGACAAACAACAGGATCAGCGCCAGCGCCTGAATACCGATAAACGGGATCACCCCGCGATAGATATCCATTGTGGTGACGCTTTTGGGCGCAACCCCTTTCAGGAAGAACAACGCCCAGCCAAACGGCGGCGTCAGGAAGCTGGTTTGCAGGTTCATCGCCACAAGGATCGCAAGCCAGGCCATGTCGATGCCGCTGTTTTGAAATACCGGCAAGAACATCGGAAGCGCGATATAGGAAATCTCGATCCATTCCAGGAAGAAGCCCAGAACAAAGATCACCGCCATCATGAACAGCAAATTGCCCATGTCGCCACCCGGCACCCATTCAAACATGGCATGAACCAGCCCCTCGCCACCCAAACCGCGGAATGCAAGGCCAAAGGGCTGCGCACAGATCAGGATAAAGAACACCATCGCACTGGTGATCAGGGTGCTATGAAGGACTTCGCGCATCACGCGGAAATTCAAACGCCCAGCGATCAGAGCAAGGATCAATGCGCCAAGCGCGCCCATGGATGCGGCCTCGGTCGGGGCGGCAATCCCGCCAACGATGGATCCCAGAACCGCAAAGACAAGGGCCAGTGGCGGCACAACCACCTTGACGATTTTTATCAAAAGTTCGCGTCTGCCCATGGCATCGCGTTCTTCCTGCGGGATGGCGGGCACCATTTCGGGTTTGAAAATCCCCAACAGCACCAGATAAAGCCCCAGCATCCCGGCCAAAATCAATCCCGGCACCATGGCGGCGGCAAATAATGTCCCGACCGATTCACCCAAAATATCGGCAAGCAGGATCAGAACAAGACTGGGCGGAATAATCTGACCCAAGGTGCCCGATGCGCAAATCACGCCACACGCCACCCCCTTGTCATATCCGCGATTGATCAGCGGCTGAAGCGATAGCAGACCAACCGTGACCACGGTGGCCCCGACAACGCCCGATGAGGCGCCCATCAGAACCCCGACAATGACAATCGCAAGCCCCATACCGCCGCGTAAACGGCCCATGGCATGGCCGATGACATCGATCAGCTCCTCGGCCAGTTTTGACTTTTCAAGCATCACCCCCATGAAGATGAAAAGCGGCAAGGCCAAAAGCGTATAGTTCGTCACCACGCCATAGATACGCGCGGGCAACAGATTAAAAAGCCCTGTACCAAAGCCCAAAATACCAAAGGCAAAACCCGAAATCGCCAGCGAAATCGCCACCGGCACGCCAAGTACAAGAAAGGCAAAAAAGCCCCCGACCATGCCAATGGCCAGCCATTCATTTCCAGTCATTTTTGATTATTCCCCAGGCATTTCGGTGGCATAACCGGCAGGATCAACCATGCCAATAACATCGCGATAATTGATCAAGGCCTGTGCGATGGCCTGAACAAACAGCAATCCAAACCCGATGGGAATGAATGCCTTAAGCAAAAAGCGATACGGCAATCCCCCGGGATCAGGTGATCCTTCGGCCATCATGATTGATTGCCCGACATAGGGGATTGAAAACCAGATAACCGCCGCGCCAAGAACAACCATCAACAGGGCCGAAAACAGATCAATTCCGGCCCGTGTACGGCGACTTAGCCGGTCATAAAGAAAATCGACCCGCACATGACCGCCATGGCGCAGGCCATAGGCCATCCCCAAAAGGGCAATTGGCGATACCAAATGCCATTCCAGTTCCTGCATGGCGACGCTGCCGGTATTAAACACGTAGCGCAAAAGCACATTGCCGCCGACCACCAGAACAAGAGCAAGACCGCTTAGCGCGGCCCCCCATCCGGCGACATCGACGATGCGGCCCAATATGCGATCCAAAAACGGTTCTGTGCGGGTCGAATTCATATCAGCCCATCCCGTCTTTGGATGAAATGATGCCGTGATAGGGCTTTTCACTAATCGCGGCCCATTCACGATGGGTATCGCGGAAGGCCATAAACGCATCATGAACCTTTTTGGTCCGCGGATCCTTGGCGGCCTCTGCCTCCAGCGTATCCTTGGTGATGGTTTTAAGCTTGTTGACGATATCGTCTGGCAGGGTCTGCGCGATCACGCCATCGTTTTCAACAAGATCACGAAGGGCCTCGGCATTATTGGCTTCGCACCATGAATGGCTGTCAAGATTACACGCCTGTGCAGCATTTTTGACAATCGCCTGAAGATCCGCCGGAAGGCTTTCCCATGCTTTCTGATTGATCAAAAGTTCGGTCACATTGGATGGTTCGTGCCAGCCGGTGGTGTAGTAATATTTGGCTGCTTTCTGAAGACCCAGACGGCGATCCTGATACGGACCGACGAATTCAGCCGCATCAATCACACCACGTTCAAGGGCGGGGAAAATCTCGCCACCCGGAAGCAACTTAACCTCGACCCCGATCTGCTGATAGACCTTGCCTGCCAGACCCGGAATACGCATTTTCAGACCGTTGAAATCATCAAGGCTGTTGATCGGCTCGCGGAACCAGCCGGTCATCTGAACGCCGGTATTGCCCATCGGGAACGCAATCAGGCCATAGGGCTGATACAGCTCGTGCCAAAGTTCAAGCCCGCCACCATGATACAGCCATGCGTTTACACCCTGAAAATTCAGGCCAAACGGAACGGTGGTAAAATACTGTGCGGCAAAAATCTTGCCGGCCCAGAAATAGGCATTGGCAGCATTCATTTCGACCGTACCGGCCTGAACCGCATCAAAACCTTCAAGGGCCGGGATCAGTTCACCAGCGGCAAAATGCTGGATGTTCAAACGCCCGCTCGACATTTCGGTCACGCGCTTACAGAAATCCTCGGGACTGCCGGGACCGGTCACATAAAACGGTGATCCCGGGCCATAGGCATTGGTCATTTTCCAGTTATAGGTTTCCTGGGCACGCGCGATATGAGGCGTGGCAAAAACAGCGGCCCCCGCCGCTGCGGTGCCAATGGTGGACTTTTTCAAAAAGTCACGCCGTTTAAGGTTGGTCATCGGTGTCTCCCTTTAGAGATAGCACAATACGAGGAAAGGTAATCTCAACGGATTTCCGTCCGCATTGTGTATACACCGTGCAACTGACGTGCCATTCGTTATTTTTCAATAACTTAACTGATAACACCAACCTTTTAGAGATATTTTACTGATTATTATTTAATCATATATATTAATTGCACACCATACGTGCATATTAATTGAACATTCAGATGTCAGGCCCGGAGCGAAAATCCCACACGTCGCAGTTGTCCTTGGATTTCACGCCCATTATCATGTATACATCGGATGTATAGGATGCTCAGAACATCATAGAAAAACATTGCCAAAGGGCCGAAACGTCAGATGATCCACCTGCAACAAGCACCGCAGCACCCGCCAGAGCCGGTCGGCATTGCCCAGAAACTCTGTCAGACGCTTGAAGACGATATTGTCACCGGCCTGCTTGTTCCCGGTGCGCGGCTTGAAGAAACCCAGCTTGCAAAACGGTTTGGCGTATCGCGCACCCCGGTCCGCGAAGCATTGCAATTGCTAACCGCAACCGAACTGGCCGAAAAAATCCCCAATCGCGGTGTTTATGTTTCGCTGGCAACGCCGGAACGGTTAACCGAAATGTTTGAAAGCATGGCCGAACTTGAAGCCATGTGCGGACGGCTTGCTGCCAAACGCATGACAAGCGGCGAACGGCACGCGCTTGAAGACTTACATCACGAATTGGCCCACTCGATGCGCATTGGCGATAATGCGGCCTATGAAAGCCAAAACCGCGAATTTCATAATGCGATTTATGGCGGCACTCATAATGATGTGCTGGTGGAAGTCACCCAATCGGTCCGTCGGCGCGTTGCCCCGTTCCGGCGCGTACAATTTAACAGCCTGCCGCGCCTGGCATCATCACATGAAGAACATCAGGGCATTGTTGACGCCATCCTGCGCGGCGATCACAAGGCCGCCGAAGAATTGCTGTATGCCCATATCATGTCGGTTCATGACGTTAGTCAGGAATATCTGGCAACCTTGCGTGACAGCAATCAACGCTTGGCCGCGCTGGCGGGAAAATAGCCTGCCTTGGCTGCACCATTAACCTCCCTGCCAATCGCGATTACGAACGACGAGACAGGATATAATCAATCGATATCCTGCCGCCGCCCTTGACCACCAAAATCATCAGGATAAACGCCCATAACATGCGCTGATCGATCAACTGATCGGGCAATCCGTCAAACAGTTCGCCCGTCACCGCCCCGTGAAAGACAATATCGACAATCGTTTGAACCCCGACAAAGCCGATCATCGCAAGCGCACTTAGCCGGGTAAACAGCCCGACAACAATCAGAACCGGCAGGACAAATTCGGCAATCGTTCCGGCAATCACAATCAGATGCCAGGGGAAGAACGGAATCGCGGCGGTGTCATAGACATATTGTTCGGCGATCGAGGGTAATATCTGGGCAAAGGCCCCCGCCGACGGAAAGCTGTCGCCTGCCACCTTGGTCAGCGCGCTGTTAAAATAATACGGCAACAAGATCGCTGCAAACCACAAACGCGCCGCAAAACCGATAAACCAGCCATTTGTTTTTGCCATCAGACAGCCAAACACCCGGTCATGCAGGCCGGTTATTGTTTCAATCAGGCTGCTACGGCCGGTTTCCGTTTCCGTTTGCATTTCAGTCTTCCCTCAGACCGGCAAAGACTCCGGCCGTAATCAATTTGGCAAAATTGGCGGTAACATCGAATTTCGGATCAATATCGATGGCAGCAGCGTAGGCATCGCCCACCATTGCACCATCCATCAGGGATCGCATGAACAGCACCCCGGCCAGATCAAGATTGACATGCTTCACCGTCATTTGCGGCCGGGTGATCAGAACATTTTCACCAATGTGACGGATCGGGTCTTTTTCGCCGTCATCCTGTTGACGCAACCAGATCGACTGGATCGGAAATGCCGAGCATATCAGGCGACAAGCCGGATGGATCACAAAGGCAAGCGATGCCAGATCATCCTGACGGGCGGTCAAGGTTTCCGTTGCGATTGTGTTGGCATCGGCTTCATGCAGGACTTCCAACCGGGCGCGTTCCAACCGGGCCATATCAGCCAAATAGGGTAACGACGATGCAGCAGGGAAGACTTCGATAAAATCAGCAAAACCCGCGCCATATAAAGCCAATGACCCGGCACGCTTATGCTCAGTTTGGAAAAATTCGCGCGCCATGGCATCAAAGAAATCCGTGCCCACCAGTTTGCACACCACCGGATAGGCCGCAGATAGCGCATCGCCAAGCCCGCGATGAACATTGTTGCGATAAATCGCAAACCGCCCGGTCATCGCCGGGGCGATGCCGGTCGGGGCCTCTGCGCCATCCGGGGCCATCAATGCAGTGCTAAAATCATCATAAAATGCCCCTGCCCGGTTCATGATGCGACCTTGGCACGCGATGTTTCCGCCGCCGTATTCCTTGGTACAACATCCCCTGACACAGCATGTACCGCGCGTGCCAAATGACGATCCGCCAATGCGGCCTCGGCATGTAAACTCGGCCAATCGGGCACATCATTATCCCATTCAATCAGGGTCGGCCGCGCACCAATTCGCCCGATCAACCGATCAAACAAAGCCCATACCGGATCGGAAACCGGGCATGAATGGGTATCGATCAGGACATTATCGGTTGGATCTGCATCGGCTTCGTGCCCGGCCAAATGGATTTCACCGACCAAATCAGCCGATATGGCATCAACGTATTCATTGGCGTCAAAGCCAAGATTATGGGCAGAAATGTAAATATTGTTTACATCGACCAAGAGCCCGCAGCCTGATCGCCTTGCCGCATCCGTGATAAAGTCGATTTCCGGGATCGAATTGACTGGAAGCGCCAGATATGACGTCGGATTTTCAATCAGGATTTTACGACCAATCGCGTTTTGAACCTGATCAATGGCATCAACCAATTGATCAAGGGCGATTTGGGTCATCGGGATTGGCAGCAAATCGGCAAGATAAAGCCCGTCATGGGCTGACCATGCAATATGTTCGGAAACCATGGCGGGATCGAACATATCCACCAGACGCTTAAGATCGGCCAGATGATTAACATCCAACCGTTCTCCACCGCCCAGCGACAGTCCGACCCCGTGCATGGAAAGCGGATGATCGGCCCGCAGGGCTTTAAGCATCGCCAAGCGCGGCCCGCCTGCGACCATGTAATTTTCCGGATGAATTTCAAACCAACCAACCTGTCCGGGCTTGCCGATCACATCATGGGCATGCTCGCCCTTAAAGCCGACACCGGCCCGATTGGGTAATTGATTTGGCAATCTGTTTGCCTGTGTGGTTTCAAACATCATCCGCGATCCTTATCCGTAATCCTTCGGGTAAAACCGCCGACCGGCCATTTCCGGTCGGCATGTTGGTTTAAACCGGGGCTTTAAGCATTTCAGGATTTCGGGATATCGCGATCAAGCCTTTCAAGGCTACCCGTGACATCGCGGCCATCGGCTGTGGTAAAGCTCATATCTTCGCAGCTTCCTGCCGGGACAAGTTTCCAGGCATTGCCCTGATAATCGACTTTCGATGTTCCGGCACAAGTTGTCCCCGGACCGGCGGCACAATCGTTTTGACCGGCCAGTGAAACACCAAAGCATTTTTCCTTGGCACCCTGTGCCTGCGCAGAATTAACCGCGGCAAGTGAAATAGCGGCGGTCAGTGCAGCGCCCAATACAAGTGCATTTTTCATGATGTCATCCTTTGCGTGAAACCTGATCGCCTGTAATAGCGATACCTATCAAGTAACAACCCAAGGGATGCAGGTCATTGCACCTTTTGCACACGGGTTATCAAGTCCCTGTGACATAACAGATATCCCAGCCTCACAATTTTGTGAGCCATATAACAACGCGTTTTAGCAATACCGCACGCCCAACAAGGCCCTGAACCCTGCCCAAGGCACCAACACACAACGGTTTAAAAGCGAAAATCCATATCGACACCCTTGGTTAAGGGCTGAAAACACAAAGTATTTCCCCCTAAACACTTTGAAGAATCCGATCGCCCCGATATTGCGGAACAAACATGCTTGCCACTCTTTCGGTCGCAAAAACACGTTTGCATTCTTCGGCAAATTCACGTGCCGCAGGCGAGATATAATCCCGTATTCGAAAGCCAAAACCAATTGACGGTGCAGGAAGGTCTTCTTCAAGCGGCACACAGACCACTTCATTGCCCGTATAGGTCTGATCAATTGCCGGACGCAGATTAAGGATCGAAAACCCCATACCCGCCGCAACCAGACTGCGGACTGTTTCATATGTTCCGGTTCGAAACGCAATATTCGGTGTTTTGCGAACATAGGAAAAAAGAAGATCGAAATATGTTCGGGATTCCGGCAAATCAAGCAGGATCATTGGCGGGCCAACCAATTCCGTGATCGATACGCTTTTTCGATTTGCCAACGGATCGGACGTGCTGAAAATCGCATGCGGCCGGACTTCGCCAAGTTTTGTAAACGATATTCCTTCGGGTAAGCCAAGATCGTAACCAAGGGTGATTTCGGCGGCACCACTTGCCAGAAAGCCATTGACCTCTCTGAGGTCGCCTTCAAGTATCCGAATGATAAGGCCGGGAAACCGGCTTTTCATTGCCCGAACAATCAAGGGCAGAATATGGGGGGTAATTGGCGCGAAACAGCCAACCACAAGTTCCCCGACGAGGCTTTCATCATGACCGGAAAGTTGCGCATCAAAAGTTTTGGCTTCCAGCAAAAGATGGTTGATCTTCTCGATCAAAACCTTGCCGGGTGGGGTCAACATCAGCCCTTTGCTGGGCTGCCTTACAAAGATCTGGATTTCAAAGCGTTGTTCGAACCCATCAATAGCCGCCCCGATAGACGAAGCAGAAATACGAAGTTTTTGCGCCGCAGAGGCGATAGAGCGATGATCAGCTGCGGCTTGAACGTATGTAAGCTGTTTCAGCGTGAAGTTCATCGGTTTTCCCTGATGTTATGTTTTATTTCCTCCTGATATCGAACTTTCACCGTCGTCGGGTGTCATGCTTCAAAACACTGCGGCGACCTGTCTTTTGAACAATTTTGTCGCAACGCTGCGTAGCGGCTACCAACGGGCAATCACCGATTGATCGGCTTTTCCGATGATATACAATCTATTAATGAATTATTCAGAGCAAACTTTTTTTGCAAACATCGGTCATCCCTTCAAGGAGTTGACGGTCTATGCAACAAAAAAATGCTCCGCAAAAAACCGACCTGCGACAATTAACGCAACAGTTTAACGCGGGCGAAACATCGCCGGTCGAAACATGCGCGGCGGTCTTTGATCGCATCGAACAGCGCAACCCGGCGATAAATGCCTTTTCCCATTTATGCATTGAAGATGCGATGTCGTCTGCTCGCGCGTCAGAAGCGCGCTGGAAAATCGGAAAACCTCTTTCTCCGATTGATGGCGTTCCCTGCACCGTCAAGGACATCGTCCTGTCAAAAGACTGGCCAACCACATTTGGCAGTGCCGTTTTAGGACAAGATAGCCCGGCCAAAGATGACTCACCGATTGTCGCCCGACTTAAAGAAGCCGGTGCCGTGATTGTTGGACTGACCACCACACCGGAACTGGGGTGGAAGGCTGTGACGGATTCCAAAAAATTTGGCATTACCCGCAACCCCTGGGATACGACCAAAACCCCGGGCGGCAGTAGCGGTGGGGCCGCGGCCGCAGCAGCCGCCGATCTTGGCGTTCTTCATGTCGGCACAGATGGCGGGGGATCGATCCGCATTCCGGCAAGTTTTTGTGGCATTGTTGGGCATAAGCCAAGTTTTGGCCGTGTTCCGGCCTATCCGATCAGCCCATTTGGAACCGTTGCCCATGTGGGGCCGATGGCGCGCACGGTCTATGACACCGCCGCCATGCTGAGCATTATCAGTAGCCCCGATAACCGGGACTGGCACGCCTTAAAGCCCGATGGCATTCGGTATGAAGACCATTTGGCAACAAGCCTTAAAGGCAAAAAATTTGGCTATAGCCTCGACCTTGGCCACATCAAGGTCGATCCGCAGATCGCAGATGCCTTTCTAAATGCGATCAAGGTATTCGAAGCATTGGGTGCCGAAGTTACCGAGGTCGCCTCGCCCGTCGATCCCTGTCAGTCGATATTCCATGATCACTGGTTTGCCGGTGCGGGATATCGGATCAGACACCTAAGCGATAGCCAAAAAGCACAGCTGGACCCAGGGCTTGTCGAGATTGCGACCCAAGGTCAGCAGATCAGCCTGCATCAATATATCGAAGCTGGTCAGCTTCGCGCAGAGATGGGCGCAAAGATGATCGCGTTTCATGAAAACTATGATTATCTGCTGACACCAACCACCCCCATTCCGGCCTTTGATGCAGGGCTGGAATTTCCGGCACAGTCAAGTGACACACGCTGGACCGATTGGGCCGGATTTAACTATCCCTTTAATCTAACGCAACAGCCGGCCTGTTCAGTCCCCTGCGGATTGACCGATCAAGGTCTGCCTGTCGGGTTACAGATTGTTGGCCCCAAATATGCCGATCTTGCCGTTTTGCAGGCGGCTTATGCATTTGAACAGGCACATGACGGAGACTTTTCAGTCGCGCCATAAAGAAACTGTGGGGAAACGCACCAAAAAAATAAACGGACAACCAATCAGGGAATAAGGAGCTTCACAATGATAAGACGTAAATGTCTTGGACTGGCGGCCACTTTCGCCTTCGGCCTTTTTGGCTGGATTGGCGCTGCTGCGGCGCAAACACCGGAATCCGGGGGAACGCTGATTATGGTGGTTCAACCTGAACCGCCGACCCTTGCATCATATCTTTCGACATCCGGGCCGATTGGACAGGTAACCACCAAAATCTATGACGGTCTTCTCGAATATGATTTCGATTTGAAACCGATCCCCGGCCTCGCGGAAACATGGGATATCAGCGACGACGGCAAGACCATCACTTTCCATCTGCAAAAAGGTGTGAAATTCCACGATGGTTCTGACTTCACCAGCGCAGATGTCCAATACACGTTTATGGATGTTCTGAAAAAAGTACATCCGCGCGCCTCAAGCAGCTTTAAGGAACTGACCGCGGTTGAAACGCCAGATCCCTATACGGCTGTTTTCAAACTGGCCAACCCGGCCCCGTATATGATCCGCGCCTTTAGCGGTTATGAGTCCCCCATTGTCTCCAAGCCTTTGTTCGAGGGAACAGACGCACGTCAGAACCCGACAGCAAACGCGCCGATTGGCACCGGTCCGTTCAAATTCGTTGAATGGAAAAAAGGCCAGTATGTCCGATTGGACAAGAACGAAAACTACTGGAAAAAGGGGCTTCCCTATCTTGACAGGATCGTGGCCCGTTTCATCCCCGATGCTGCAACCCGTGCCGCCGCACTGGAAAATCAGGAAGTTCAGTTTGCCGCGTTTAACGCCGTGCCAAATGTCGATGCGAAACGTCTTAACGCAATCAATGGCATAACGGTCACGACCGAAGGCTATAGCATGATCAACCCGATGATGCTTTTGGAAATGAACACCAAAAGCGCACCGATTGATAATGTCAAAGTCCGTCAGGCGATCTCTTACGCAATCGATCGCCAGTTCATCATCGACAATATCTTTTATGGCTATGGCAAGCCTGCCACCGGCTCCATCAGTTCCAACTTTGCCTCTGTCTGGCTTTATTCCGACGAAGTCCGCGACTATGCCGTTGCAGACCGCATTGAAAAAGCCAATGCCCTTCTTGACGAAGCCGGTTTCCCGCGCGGGGAAGATGGTGTGCGCTTTGAAATCGTGCATGACATCATTGCCTATGGCGAAGATTGGCAGCGACTGGGTGAATACATCAAACAGACCTTGGGCGATATCGGCATTGCCGTCACCCTGCGCTACGAAGATGTTCCGACCTGGCTCAAACGTGTCTTCACCGACTATGATTTTCAGGTCAATTCGAACTTCTTCTATCAATTGGCCGATCCCGTACTGGGCATGCATCGCCAATACCTGTCCGAACAGATCAAACAGGGAACGGTTTTTGTTAACTCAAGCCGCTATTCCAACCCGGAAGTTGACGACCTGATGCACAAAGGTGCCCAGGAAATCAATCCCATGACACGTTCGGACATCTACACCAAGATTCAGCAGATTCTTGCCGAAGATCTTCCTGTTATCCCATTGGTAGAAATGGAATTTACCACCGTTTATCTCGACAAAGTCAAAGACACGATTGTAAGCCCGCTTGGCGCCTACAGCAGCTTTGACCGCGCCTGGATTGAACAGTGAAAAAGACCAGGGGGCCCCTTAACCGGGGCCTCCATCTTCGACCAGGATCAGGAACATCATGAATCGATTAAATTATCTTTTGCGGCGATTGTTGCAAGCGATCCCGGTGCTGATCGCGATTGTCGTCCTTAACTTTTTGTTGCTGCAATTGGCGGACGGCGATGCCGTTGACGTCATGGCCGGCGAAGCCGGTTCCGCCACCCCGGAATACCTTGCCCAACTGCGTGAAAGCTTTGGCCTTGACCAACCTTGGTACACGCAACTGGGCCATTACATGGTCAATATGGCACAACTTGACCTTGGTTATTCATTTCGTCAGGACGCACCGGTTCTTGACCTGATCCTGACGCGCTTGGTCCCGACACTTCTTCTGATGGTATCGACCTTGGTTCTGTCTGCGACATTTGGCTGCTTGTTGGGGCTTTTTGCCGCCGTCGGGTTAAACACATGGCGCGACAATCTGATTTCGATATTTGCGCTGGTGTCATATGCCACCCCGCTTTTCTGGATCGCGTTGATGTTCATTGTGGTTTTTTCAATCCACCTGCATTGGCTGCCGACCAGCGGCATGGAAACCATTGGTGCCTTTTATGAAGGCTGGGACCGGGTTGTCGATATCGCATGGCATATGATTTTGCCGGTTACCACGCTATCGCTGTTTTATCTGGCCGCCTATACGCGCTTGATGCGCGCCTCCATGCTCGAACAACGGGGGATGGATTATGTCATGACCGCACAGGCCAAAGGCCTTCCCGAGCGGGTTGTGACATTCCGCCATATTCTGCGCAATGCACTGCTGCCTGTCATCACGCTGGCCGGTGTGCAAACCGGCAGCATGTTAGGCGGATCGGTTCTTGTTGAATCTGTTTTTGGCTGGCCAGGCCTTGGCATGCTGGCTTATGACGCGCTGTTTTCGCGCGACCTCAATCTTCTTTTGGGGATCTTTTTCACCTGTGCGTGCCTTGTCGTCATCATGAATCTTTGTGTTGATCTCCTTTATACGTTTCTCGATCCGAGGATTGATCTGCAATGAAAAATTTCTGGCAACAATATTCCAGGAACAAGTCGGCTGTTTTTGGGCTGACAATCCTGCTTGCACTCATTCTTCTGGCACTTCTGGCAAATGTCCTGTTTCCCGCCGATCCGTTTAAACTGCTTGGCAAACCGATGGAACCGCCCTCAACCGAGTTTCTTTTGGGGACTGACAGCCTTGGCCGCAGTGTTGCATCGGGAATTGCCCATGGTGCAAGAACATCCTTGTTGATCGGGCTGGTCGCAACATCTGTTGCCGTCTTGCTCGGCACGGTTATCGGCGGGCTTGCCGGGTTTCACGGTGGCAAGGTTGATAACCTTTTGATGCGGCTAACAGAACTTTTTCAAACCATCCCATCGTTTATCTTTGCGGTTCTGCTTGTCGCCATTCTGTCGCCGTCATTGAAATCTGTCGTCATCGCCATCGCTGTCGTGTCCTGGCCAACTGTCGCCAGGCTTGTTCGCGCCGAATTTTTATCCCTGCGCAAACGCGAATTTGTTCAGGCGGCCATTACGATGGGCATGCCAAGCTGGAAAATCATTTTGCAACAAATCCTGCCAAATGCGCTGTCGCCGATCATCGTCTCGGCGTCCCTGATGATTGCCACGGCCATTTTGCTGGAATCTGGCCTGTCGTTTCTGGGGCTTGGTGATCCCAATATCATGAGCTGGGGCTTTTTGATTGGTTCCGGGCGTTCCATCCTTAGAACAGCTTGGTGGGTTTGCACCTTTCCGGGCATTGCAATCTTGTTAACCGTTATGGCCATCAATCTTGTCGGCGAAGGCCTTAATGATGTGCTCAACCCTCGCCTGCGGGAGAAAGACGAATGAGCACAGAAAACACACAGAGCACACACCCCGTTTTACAGATAAGCAACCTGTCGATTTCATTGCCGCAAGGGGCCGATCGCCCCTATGCCGCACAGAACATCGACATGCAGATCTTGCCCGGTGAAATTTTATGTGTCGTCGGGGAATCCGGTTCGGGCAAGTCCATGCTGACGCGCGCTATTCTTGGTCTGTTACCCGTCCCGCGTGTTCAGGTGCAATCGGGCAAAATTGAACTTGACGGCACCGATCTGCTGTCATGCACACCAGCCGAAATGCGCGAAATTCGTGGCGACCGGATCGGTATGATCTTTCAGGAACCAATGACGGCCCTAAACCCGTTGCTAACAGTCGGGCGCCAAATTGATGAAGTCCTTGAAAACCATCGCAACATGAATGCCCGGGAACGGCGCGAAAAAGTTGTCGAGGCCCTTGATGAAGTTCAGATGCCTCATCCATCAGATGTTTATGATGCCTATCCGCATCAGCTTTCCGGTGGACAACGCCAGCGCGCCATGATCGCCATGGCGCTTATTCTTTCGCCGGGTTTGCTGATTGCCGATGAACCGACCACAGCACTGGACGTCACAACACAGGCGCAAATTCTGTCGCTGATCAACACACTTCGCAAAGATCACGGAACAGCGGTGATGTTTATCACCCATGATTTTGGGGTGGTTGCGGAAATTGCGGATCATGTTGTGGTGATGGAAAAAGGGCTGGTTGTCGAAACCGGCACAGCAAAAGAAGTCCTTGAATCCCCCAAACACAGCTATACTCAAGCCCTGATTGCCGCCGTTCCGGGCCTTAAAACCCATACGCGGCCCTTGAAAAAATCCACAAATGACGGCCTTGCCATTCAAGGTTTGAACAAGACATTTGTCAGTTCCGGCGGATTATTGGGAAAGCCGACACGCACGGTCGAGGCCGTCAAAAATATTGACCTAAATGTCCAGCGCGGCGAAATCCTTGGCATTGTGGGTGAATCCGGATCGGGAAAATCCACACTGGCGCGGCTGATCATCCGCCTGATCGAACCTGATAGTGGCGAAGTCCTCCTTGAAGGCGAGAACTTCCTTAAAATGAACCCGATACGGCTGCGCAATGAGCGCCATCGCATTCAGATGATTTTTCAGGATCCTTATTCAACGCTTAATCCGCGTCACAAGGTCGGGCGTATCATCGCCGAAGGCCCCAAATTACGCGGATGTTCATCGACAGAAGCCACAGAACGGACAAATCGCCTGTTATCTCTTGTCGGACTTGGCAAAGAGGCTGCCAATCGTTTCCCGCATGAATTTTCCGGTGGCCAGCGTCAGCGGATCGGTATTGCGCGCGCTTTGGCGATTGAACCTGATTTTCTGCTTGCCGATGAACCGGTCTCCGCCCTTGATGTATCGGTCCAAAAACAGGTCTTGGAACTTCTTTTGGATATCCGCGATAAATTCAATCTCGCGGTTGTTTTCATCACCCATGATCTGTGCGTTGCCGCCCAGATATGTGACCGCGTCGCGGTGATGAAATCAGGTGAAATTGTGGAACATGGCGCGGCATCAGATGTTCTGAACACGCCGCAACATCCCTATACCAAAACGCTTTTAAGCTCACTTCCCGGTCAGGAATGGCTTAAATCGCGGTAAAGGATTTCGATAAAAAGACCACAACAACAAAACCCCTGACCAATAAAGGTCAGGGGTTTTATGTGTTCGATAAATAGGGAATATGAATGCTGTGTTTAGAAGGCCCGGCGGTGACCTA
>TARA_R110001583_G_scaffold27302_7_pt1 | contig 40326 bp, 46 predicted proteins | sample TARA_R110001583 | Tara Oceans TARA_R110001583 (sample SAMEA4398432) | marine metagenome | biome: Polar Biome; feature: [MES] marine water layer (ENVO:01000295) within the mesopelagic zone...; material: water (ENVO:00002006), including particulate matter (ENVO:01000060) such as...... | reverse complement strand
AATCTTTCAAGGGGTCAAAAGAGAGGGGTTGCAGGAAGCTGGCAACACAACGTAGAAACAGCACTGGACAGCGTTGTACCTGGTGGAAGAGGCATAAATAATCTTAAACCATCTTCAGGCGGCCAGATTTCAAGCAATATGCTCAATGTAAATCTTGATCGGGCAATGATGGAAGGAAACATCGAGGATGTTGAAAATACCCTTAAAAGCCTCTCAAAGTTTAATAAGTGGTATAAAAGTATTGGAGGTGCGTATCTGCCTAATAAACACCTTCCTGGAATAAACATTTCAGTAGAAGATATGATCTCTGTATTGAGATCACATGCTAAGCAAAATGGTCTTACACACAGCCTTCCAGGACTATTCTTTAGGCGCTAATAATATAACTTACAATATTTTTTAGTTTTAAAGTTACACATGGTATAATTCATATTAATATTATCATTATAATTTTAATTAAAGGAAAAATTATAATGAGTAAAGTAGAAAATGGTAGCACAGTAAGCGTTCACTATGTTGGAACATTAGATGATGGAACTGAATTTGATAGTTCTAGAGAGAGAGATACTCCTATGACATGTCAAGTCGGTGAGGGTAAAATAATAAGCGGGTTTAACAATGCTCTTTTGGGGATGGAAATTGGCGAAACAAAGAGTGTTTCTATTGACTCAAAAGATGCTTATGGGTCAGTAATCGAAGAAGCATTCCAGACTGTTCAAAAGACTTCATTTCCAGATGGTTTTGAATTTGAAGTTGGGAATACTGTACAGGGTCAAGGTCCTGATGGTAATATGGTGAGAGCAGCAATTGAATCTTTAGATGATGATGAAGTAGTTCTAAATTTTAACCACCCAATGGCAGGAAAAAATTTAAATTTTGAAATTGAGCTTTTAGAAATACAGTAACAGCATTACAATTTATAAAAAGCATGGATTATCCATGCTTTTTTGTGTGTCAAAAAAGATTTGATTTTATATTATGTTTAATAGGTATTAACAGGGTACATTATGAACTTAAAGTCGCCTAGATTTAACTTTTTTAATAAAATCAATATTCCAAGACCGATGCTAGTGTGGCTTGTGTGTGTAACTTCATTTATTGCTGCTATTGAAATTGCATGGATAAAAAATATTATTCAAACAATATACATAAGTGATTTTACTAAGATATCTGTATTAATTGCGCTGATATTAATTTTTCAATCTATTCTTTGTGGGTCTGAGATGTGGCAGCAAACTCAAAGAAACGGTACTTACAAAGATGCAGAAGAAGTTATTGAGAGTGGGTGGTTGTGGAGTGATATTGTTCTGTCGCTAGGGATGATTGGTACTGTGATTGGTTTTATGATGATGCTGACAGGATTTGTTGGTATTGATTTTTCAGATTTTGATTCAGTACAGGCACTAATTACAAAACTTAGTGCAGGGATGGCGACATCACTATCAACAACACTTGTCGGTTTAATTGCTAGTGTGCTTTTAAAGCTTCAGTTTTTTGGGCTTGAAAGAATTGTAGAAAAAAGAAAAAATAAGAGAAATATTTTGTGAAAAGAACTTATCATTCAAATCTTGCTTTCATTGATATTTTATTTAATACACTATTATGCTTTGTTGTGTTTTTTACGCTAGCGCTCATACACATGAAAAAAGAAGACTCTAATGCTACTACAAAAGGTATTGAATTCGATGCTTACGTTATGATTGTAGCTACTTGGCCGGGTGAGTATGGTGATGATATAGATCTTTATATAAAAGATCCCCAGGGTGGCTTGGTATTCTTTAGACAGAAAAATAACAAGATTATGCATCTTGATAGAGATGATATGGGAACAATAGGTGAGCTAGATCCTGGCGGTGAAGATAGATTTTATAACAATAGAGAGGTTATCACTATAAGGCAGTCTGTGCCCGGTGAGTTTATAGTTAACGCACACGTTTATAGAAAAAGCTCTTATGGGCCAGTACCTGTAACTTTAAAAATTATGAAAATTAGACCTTTTAAAACTGTTCATGACACAGTTATAGTTCTAGAGCATACTGGACAAGAAAAAACAGCATGCCGCTTTACCGTTAAAGAAAACGGATCAATAACTAATATTAACCAGCTTCCAATAAGAATTGCTAAAGATATCGTAAGGAGTGCCTGGTGAGTTTTATAATTTATATAACTTTACTATCTGTATGTGTTGCATTTATATTGTCTACAAGCTCTTTGACTTCAAAACCTATTAAAGCATTAGTAGTTATAATATTAATTCACGGCTACACAACTTCATGGGCAACTTATAAACAGGTTAGTGGTTACCCAACCACACAGCAAGCCCCTAAGAAGTTTGAAATTATATGGGCAAGAGTTGTAGAATCACAATCAGGAGATTTTATCGAGCTATGGATTAGCTATGAAAATACAATTGCAGATAAATTAGTATCTAGATTTTCACTTGCCCATGGATGGAATAATGTTTCAAGAGTTTATAGACTCCCTCATAGCGATGAGAATCATGAAATGGTAATAAAAATTCAAGGAAAAATTGAACTTGGAGAAAAAGTCGGTATTATTAATGAAAATGGTAATCCAAATTCTGATCTAGATCTCAGGAAGGGTGCAGAGAGTTTCTCTATAGACTTCGAGAGTAATAAAATTACAAAATAATGCTCTATAATATAAAAAAAATAAAAGAAACGAATTAAAAAAAATATACTTAACCTACTAAGAAAGATTATAAAAGAGTAAATTTTTAAAAAAATAAATTTAAATTAAGCAATATCTTGTTTTTTTATGATTCAATAATTTGAAATATATTTCACAAACATATTTATTTGTGTAGGATTTTTCTATGCATAGAATGAAAATCGGTTTCAAATTTTCCATCCATAACGATATTCATCTTTTTAAGAATACGTTTCTCAAGCTGGCATATTCTCATTCTTGTAACATTAAATATTTCACCAATTTGCTGAAGAGTCATTGGCCCTTGTTTTGCAGCAATAAGTGTGCAATCATAGGATGTAGGACATGAAATCCAATATTTGCAACTATTTTTTTTACATTGTACTCTAAATTTCTCATGTGCATTAAAGCATTTCATATATAAAACCTCAGATTTTATTAATCATACATTTATTTTTTGGATTTAACAAATGACAAACAAAAGAAAAATTTTTATTTTAGACACATCGGTTCTACTTTATGACAAAGGGTCGATACATTCATTCCCTAAAAGTGAAGTTGTCTTACCATTAGTCGTACTTGACGAGCTAGATAGATTTAAAGACAGAGATGGAATCTTAGGAGAAAATGCAAGATATATTAATAGATTTCTAGATGAGCTTAGAGATATAGGTAGCCTTCATACAGGCGTATTAATAGAAGAGCTTGATCAGGTCATAAGAGTAGAAATAAATCACTCTGGAAAAGTACCTACTGGTCTAGATCCAAAGATGGGAGATAATAAAATAATCTCAGTTGCACTTGAAATTTCATCTAAAAATGATAACATTGTTGTTGTAACTAAAGATATTAACTTTAGAGTAAAATGTGATGCTCTTGGGATAAAGTCTGAAGATTATATTAAAGATAGAATAGTTTTAGATAAATCTGATGTTTTTGCTGGATATAAGGATATTTTTCTTAATTCTTCTGATATTGTAGATGATTTTTATGAAGATGGAAAACTAGAAATTAGTCAACATCAAGAGTTTTCATCACTTCATGAAAATGAATTTGCATGTCTTAAGTTTGAAAGTCATTCTGGAATGGGTATGAGATCTGGAGATAATATCGTCTCTATTAAAAAAGGTGATTCATTAAAGATGACTCACACAGGTATAAGCCCTAGAAATAGAGAACAACTTTTTGCTTTAAATCTTCTTATGAGAGAAAGCATACCGCTTGTCACGCTTACTGGGCTTGCCGGATCTGGAAAAACTTTTCTAGCTTTGATGGCTGGCCTAGAGTTAATGAATCAAGGAAAGTTTGATAGAATAGTAATTACAAGAAATATTCAACCTGTAGGTAGAGATATAGGATTTTTGCCAGGCAACATTGATGATAAGATGTCACCATGGATTGCACCAATAGTTGATAACTTCAGACAAGGCTTAAAAGACTCAGATCTTACATATTTTCAAATTATGAAGGAAAGAGGACAAATAGAAATTGCACCTTTGGCATTTATGAGAGGTAGAACTTTTAGCAATACTTTTTTAATATTAGACGAAGCTCAGAATGCAACTATTCATGAATTAAAAACAGTTATAACTAGAATAGGAGAAAATTCAAAAATTGTTTTATTAGGTGACATAGATCAGATAGATACTCCTTATATTGATTCACTATCAAATGGTCTTACTGTTATTATAGAAAAAATGAAAAAAGAAAAGCTATCTGGACATATAACTTTGAAAAAAGGAGAGCGGTCAGATTTAGCTACGCTGGCATCAAGGATAATTTAGTGAATATTTAATATTATAGGAGGAATCTTGTGGCCGGAACAAAATTTAAAAAGAGGGACTTAAACAGGTTTAGAAAGGTCTATCCGTTTATAAAAAGAGAACCTAGAAATGCATATGTTGCAGATGAACCAGTTACAATAGAAGTAGGATCTATTGAATTTAGTGGAGGCTCATCGGTAACATATGCATTTTCTGAAAGTTTTACAGGTGCACCTACTATATCAGCAATATCAGTAGATAGTGAATCTAACAACGGAGCAAATGTAAATATATTTGTATCGCTAGTGACAAAATCACGTGTTACATTCGAGTCGAGCCAAGATTTTAATGGGACAGTACACTTCCATGCAATTGAAATAGGCTAAATTTATGAATATTGTAATAGAGGTTGGAACTGTTTTATTATCATCTGCTGATTCTGGAAATATTATATTTACACAAGATCACAGAAATATTCCATCAGTTGTATTGACATCTGAGAACTCTACTGATCAAGATGTTAATGTTCACGCAACTTCTGTTACAAAAACAGGAGCAACTGTAAAAACAAGTGCTATTTATACAGGTAACATACACTATCAAGCAATTAGTACATATTAGGGGTTAGGCAGAACAATGCCAGCAGATTTTTCAGCAAAACAAATTAGAGTTTCACAATTAATGGCTTCAGGTGGCATAGCAGGCACCACTGCCGGATTGATTGTATATAGTGCCTCAAATGCAACTGATCTTGTCGGTGGCTTTCCTGCTTCCCTGTTGACAGATGTTGGATCAGATGTCTACATATTTGTTTCAGGAACAAGAGACGGAAAAGATTTAAAAAGAGGTGTATCACTTTTTGGGGGTGATGTAGTTGTTTCAGGAACTCTATACGCTGAGAAATCGGTAATAGAAGTTAATGCAACAACAACAGGAAGTCTTACAATATCTGGAAGCCTATTTGTATCTAGAAGTGCAGAAATCAGACAAGGACTTGTTGTTAACGCAGCGCAGGGTAACCTTGCCATAGATGATACACGGATAGTATCTGCAAATAAAAGTCATGCGCTCTTTGTTGATGCTTCTACAGACCAAGTGCTGATTCTTTCCGGCGGTGGAGTGGGATCCTATGATGAGGCTAAAGGTTCAGATGTTAACTTCTATGTATCAGGAACAGTAGGCTCAGCTGGCACAGGAGTTAGCGGTGCATCTTTATTTGGTGGTGACACTGTATTGTCTGGAAATTTACACTTTCTTAAATCAGCAACTGGATCTTTCGGTCTGGCATTGCAAAGTGACGGTCCTGCTGGAGAGCTTCAAATTGGTGAAGGATTAGATCTAAGAATTCTTATAGATAGTGATGATGCAATTATTGAAAATATAACATCAGATAAAGATATTATATTCAAAGTAAGTGATGACAATTTATCTACTGAAGTTGCTAGATTTGTAGGGGCAGATGCTGCATTGAAAATAGCAACTAATAAGAAAATAATGTTTTCTGATAGTGGTGAGTATATATCTGGAGATGGAACAAATCTTACAGTTGGATCTGGCGGAGACATAGTACTTGCACCTGGTGGTTCAGATGTTCTTCCAGATATTGACAATACTAGAAATTTAGGCTCACCAGCCAAAAGATGGGCAAACATATACACAGGCGATCTACATTTAAAAAATGATAGAGGCGACTGGACAATAATAGAGGAAAGTGATTATCTTTCCGTGAGAAATAACTCAACAGGCAAAATATATAAAATGATGCTATCACCAATTAACGAGGATTAAAATATGCCATTTGTAGGACCACTAAGCGGTAGTGATTCTTTCACTGATGTGACCGGATCGCTTTACGTAACAGGATCAGCTGTAATTACAGGAACACTAGTAGTTACAGGCTCATCAACACTAACGGTTTATGGACCAACTGTGCTGAATGAAGGTGGTCATAACCACGACTTTAGGGTGGAAACGGCAAACAGACAAAATGGAATCTTTCTTGATGCTGATGCCGATCGGGTATTGATTCTCTCTGGCGGTCACCCAGGTTCCTATGACGAGGCAGCTGGCGCTGATATTGCCTTCTATGTCTCGGGAGCAGTTGGTGGGCGAACCGAGATATCCGCCGGTGCCTTAGCCATAACATCAAGTGTATCTCTATTTGGCGGTGATGTTGTAACATCTGGATCATTAACAGTACTTGGGGGGCAGCCTGGAGGTACAATATCCGGATCAATTCATCTAACTGATGAAGGCCTATCATATCTGTGTGGTACTGGTGGAATTTCTATTTTCAGTGGTACAAATGGACAGGTTATAATATCTGGCTCTGTAGATACAGCTGGCAGCGGAGGTGGGAGTGCAAGATCTGTTGCCGGAGATACTGATAACGGAGTAATTACATGGGTAACAAGTGACAATACATTTGCAGCAGAGGCAAATTTAACATTTGATGGAACTGATTCATTAATAGCTGCTGCAGGAAAAGTTCAAATTAGAGATACTGGGTTATTTATAAACTCTTCACATGACGGTCATTTACAAATCTCCTCAGACGGGATTTTAGCACTTACCGGATCATCAAGAGTAGATACTGATTCACCTGTAACAGCATCTGCTGGAGTCAATGTTGATGCTGATGGGCTGGGACTCTTTCAGGGTGGTGCTGGCAATGATCTACTCATAGGTGTAGTATCTGATGATGCATATATTTCAAATATGACATCAGATAAAGATATAATTTTTAGAGTAAATGATGGTGGTGCTCCAAATACAGAAGTTATGAGAGTTAATGGTGACACATCTAATCTTGCCATGGCTACAAATAAGAAAATTACATTTGATGGAGTGACATCGATAACTGAATATATTTCAGGTGATGGTAATGATGTTACAATTGGGTCTAGTGCATATATTAATATTGCAGCTACTGGACTAAGCTTTACAAGTCAAGCTACACTAATATCTCTAGATAGTGGAAACAATGCTGCACTTACAATTGAAGATGGTGAAGGTGGCAACGCAATGCTGACATTTGATACTAACGGCGGAGTAGGAATTGTTGCAGATGTCTTAGTAGGTGCATCAGATGCAACAGCAGGACAATATACATTATCTCCCGCAGCAGACAACGTAACTGATCTGGGATCACCCTCTAAAAGGTGGCGAAACATATACACAGGTGACCTTCACCTTGCAAATGAAAGAGGTAACTGGACGGTTGTTGAGGAATCAGACTATCTTACTTTGAGAAATAATAAAACAGGAAAGAGATTTAAAATATTAATGGAAATGCTACCAGATGATGGAGGGTGAAATATGGCTTTGATTGGGCATAGTGTACTATCTGCATCTGCAGGTTCTTCAGAGATGGGTCTTACAGGATCTCTTGATATAATGGGTGATGGCGCTCCTGCAACAGATGGTGGGTACATTCAGTTTGATGAAATAACTGCACCTGGAAACCCTGCCTCTAATAAAGGCAGAGTGTATGTTGCTGATGATGGAGGAACAACAAAGATATACTTCAAAGACTCAGCGGGAACTGCAACAAGTATGATCGGAGGAGGCTCTTCAACATCACCGGGTGGAGCAGATACTCAGGTTCAGTATAATAATGGCAGTAGCTTTGATGGAATAGCAGGCCTGACATATACAAAAGGTACTGGTATATTATTGCTTACAGGTAGCTCACAATTAAACTTTAGAGATGCTATGAACTTTATGCGTTCACCTGCATCTACAGAGCTTGAGATACTGGGTGTTGGTAGCATAGCCATTACCGGATCAAGAGTTGCAAATACAGTACAGCCAGGCTCAGGGACAACATGGGCAACAAACTATCCATTTGATGGTATTGGTGGCGGAACTATTTTAAAGTATGGCGGCCCAATAGGTGTTGGAACAACTGCTGGCGGTAAAGTTTACTATCTCTCTGGAACCGGTGCATGGAGTATAGCACAGGCAAATACAATAGAAAGCGGTTCAAAATCTCTAATAGGTGTTGCATCAGGTCTCGATGTTCAGTTTGATGGAATTAACTTAGGTGGCATTGTAAGAGTTCCTGCTGCAGCTGTTGCAGGTGACTTTATAACAGGATCTGTAATGTATCTAGACAAAGATACAGCCGGACAATACACATTTACTGCACCAACAGGTAGCGGAGAAGCTGTGAAGGTACTGGGTCATGGAATTTCAACTGATGACAGCGGAAATGTTCTTATGTTTTTTAACCCAGAGCCAGGCTGGATTGAGTTGTCATAGTGGGAACCATTAGAAAAATAAACGGTGCTTGTCGGGATAATATCATGGCGGTAAATGGCATTGCTAAGGCTTCCACGAGTAATAGAGAGGGATTCTTCCTGCTCTCACCGTTGTGGGTGGGTGTCGGCAGAGATGGCCGTGTAATGTACTCACCAGATGCCATAAACTGGGTTGAGTATGAAAGTCCTCCTGGAGAATCGTCAGACTATTGGGATGTATCTTTTGGCAAGGACAGTAGTAATAACCAGAGATGGATTGTTGCCACCAACACCAGTCCAGAGATTAGATACTCAGCTGACCCAGCAGTCTCCAACTCTTGGTCCTCAATAGACTTCTCTGGCACGAATGATGTAACAAGGGTAGTTGAGTACGGTGCCAATGGAACGTGGATCGCAGCAACAGGTGATGATGTGTTTAGATCAACAGATGGCGGAGATACCTGGACTAAAATTACTGATGTTGTCTCGGGCGCAGGATTGAATATTTGTTTGGCGACTGATGGTATTGGAAACTGGGTAATGGGTGGGGGTGTGAAGGTACTCAAGTCGACTGATGATGGTTTAAACTGGTATGTAACGTTGCAAAGTGTAGGACAAACTAACGGCGTGGAATACAATAATGGAATATGGTTTCGTGCCGGTAATGGGTCCACTTCTCATCGAATAGCCTCACTCACAGATAATAACTCAGTAGATAACTGGAGCTCTGTTACAGGTCTTTCAAACTCAGCTCTCTGGGCAATCTGTCATATTGACGGTGATACTTGGATGACAGCTAACAAAGGCAATACCCTGTATATATCAACTGACAATTGCGCGTCGTGGACCAATGCTGGATTGGCAAGTCCGAGCAGTGGTCAAATTATGGGATTAGCGTCAGATGGCACCACAGTAGTATCTGTGGGAAAAGACAACAAAGTGAACACCTCCACGGATAATGGACAATCATGGACAACAAGATTTACATCGGCAGTGGATCTTCTTGTGGTAGAATACAACAAGGTTAAACCCTTCAATAAATGCTAATATGTTATTTATTCTGAATAATTTGACCTCATTTAAACACAGTCTTCTCATTCATATGATAGAGTAGATAGTAGATATATTATTAGATATTAGTTAGTAGTAGATAGAATTTAATTTATAATTTAATTTATACTCTCACTCAGGAATGTATATTATTAATTGAATTTAGTTAGTTTAGTAGTTAATAGAATAAATTTAAAATTACTGAAAATGGGGAAATCTAAAAGTGTTTAATAAAAATCTATTTGTAAAGAAAGAAGAACCAATTATCAGGATCCCTGATGATTCTGATGTTGTATTGGTTTCTGATATGTTTGCAAATGAATATCCTGGTGGAGCTGAACTTACAACTGAAGCACTGATAAGTGCTTCTCATCTCAATATAACAAAATTAAAATCCTCAGAGGTTAGTCTTGACTTACTAGCTCAGGGTACAAACAAACACTGGATTTTTTGTAATTTTTCACACATGAATAAAGATTTAATCCCAACAATAGTTGCTAACGTTGACTATTCAATTGTTGAATATGATTACAAGTATTGTGAGTATAGATCACCTGAAAAACATAAGGCTGCTGCCGGCCAAGAGTGTGATTGTGATAATCTGATCAATGGAAAGATGGTGTCAGCATTTTACTTTGGATCCACATCACTATGGTGGATGTCAAAAAATCAAATGGAGACCTATCATGAAAAATTTCCATTTTTAAAATCTAAATTAAATGTAGTTCTGTCATCAATGTTTAGCAATGAGTTTTTTGATACGATTTCAACACTTAGAAAAAAATATAAAAATAAGAAAGATGATACATGGGTAATAGTCGGGTCTACTTCATGGATCAAGGGTGTTAATGAATCAAAAAATTACTGTGAGGAAAATGATTTAAAATATGAAGTTGTTGTTGGAGTTACTCACAAAGAGCTTCTAGAAAAATTCGCATCTTCTAGGGGTTTAGTATTCTTACCTCTCGGAGGAGACACATGCCCAAGAACAGTTATAGAAGCTAAGCTTCTTGGTTGTGAATTACATTTAAACGACAATGTCCAGCACAAAGACGAAGAATGGTTTTCTCAGAACAATACATCTGAAATTGAGAACTATCTTAAATCAAGACCGGAGCATTTCTGGAAATTAATAGATCACTTTATCAATGCAGAGCCAACTATAAGTGGATATACTACAACACTAAACTGTATTGATCAAAACTATCCATTTACTGAGTCAATAACTTCAATGCTTGGATTTTGTGATCAAGTAGTTGTTGTTGACGGTGGTTCAACAGATGGAACATGGGAGAAGATAATTGAGTTATCAAAAACAGAAGATAGGCTTGTAATTCATCAAAACCCAAGAGACTGGAGTGATTCAAGATTTGCTGTTTTTGATGGCTTACAAAAAGCATTTGCTAGATCTCTTTGTACTGGTGATATGTGCTGGCAGCAAGATTCTGATGAAATTGTCCATGAGCAATGTTACGGAAAAGTAAAGACACTTGCAAAAACACTAACAAAAAGTATAGATCTTATAGCACTTCCAGTAATTGAATACTGGGGCGGATCAGGAAAAGTTAGGGTAGATGTAAATCCATGGAAATGGAGGCTAAGTAGAAACAAAGAGTATATTACACACGGTATACCAAGAAATCTTAGGGTTCATGATGAAGATGGAAAGCTTTATGCACTTCCTGGCACAGACGGCTGCGATTATATTGATGTAGATACACATGAGCATATTCAATGTGCCAATTTTTACAATGATGAGATACACAATATCAGAATTTCTGCAATGCAGAATGACGGCGGTAAATTTGTAGATGTATATGAAAACTGGTTTAATAATATTACCCATCAGCTTCCTGGGGTTCATCACTTTTCTTGGTTTGATCTTGGAAGAAAGATAAGAACATATAGGGATTATTGGTCTAAACACTGGCAGAGTCTCTATAATATTGAACAAGAAGATACTGCTGAAAACAATATGTTTTTTGAAAAGGCATGGAAAGATATTGATGATAAAGAAATAGATGATCTTGCTACTAAGCTTCAAGAAGAGATGGGCGGTTGGATTTTTCACTCTAAGATAGACTGGACACACAAAACACCATTTATTGATTGTGAAATAAAATATCCAGATATTATGAATACGTGGATAGAGAGTACACAGAAAAAATAAGGGAAAGATGAAACTGATATTTTTTCTTATTTTTCAACTCGCTGGCTGTCAAAAGATGGTTGTTGGAAAGGGTTATAATTCAACAGGTAGGCCTTGCGTTGACTCGCTTATAGTTAACTTTGCAAAAAAATGTAAGCGCATTAGCTTTGAAAAAAGTAAAGATTCTGAGTATTATATTTTTGGCTGCCATCATCAAAAATTTGCACATGATGACTCTATTTATGTAAATAATAGATTTTTTGTACATAATGTAGATAAAGAAATAGAATTTATTAACTCTGCACCTTTCTGTGTAGACAATTCAACATATGTTAGCATAGAGATAAAAAAATGAACTATAACAGAAAACCAGACGAAAAAAATAAAAAAGACTTTAAGCTAAATAATTTTACATTCATTGTTCCTACATTTAATGCAGAAAAAACAATAGCACAGTGTATTCTCTCTGTTGTTTGTCAATCATATCCACATTGGAAATTAATAATTCAAGATGATATGTCAACTGACAAAACTGTGCATATTATAAAAACATTATCTAGAATATTTCAAATCCAAGATAAAATTATTTTGACTGAAAATAAGGAAAAGCTTTGGGAAGTAAAAAATATTCTCGAAGGATTAAAGCACTGTACCGATGATGATATTGTGTGCAGGCTAGATGGTGATGATTGGATGGCTGACCTCGATGCTCTTGCAATTATAAATACTGTGTATAATGAAGAGGAGTGTGATGCTCTTTGGACAGCTCATAGATGGGCATTTTCACCATTTAATATATCAAAACCCATGGCCGAAGATGTAAAAGATGTATACGAACATCCTTGGGTATCTTCTCACTTTAAGACTTTTAAAAAAAATCTTATAAATAATGTAGCTGATGAAAACTTCAGAAACAAAGATGGAGAATACTTCAAAAGAATAGGAGATCAAGCTATATACCTACCAGTCCTGCACAATGCAAAGAAGCGTTTTTTCTTGCCGATAGTTGCTTATCACTATTCTATAGATGTTAGATCTGAAACTTTTCAAACTGAAGATGCAAAATTTCAGAAAAGTGAGGCAGAATTTCTTAGGGAGAGAGGTTACGTAGGGTGAATGAATAATGAAAATATTTTTTAACAGAGTCCCGAGATCTGAGCCATACGGTGGTGGAAACCAATTCCTTGCAAAAATGGTAGAAAAGTTAAAAAATGAAGGTCATGCAGTAGTCTTCTATCTAGAGCCAGGAATAGATTTAATGTTTATAATGGATCCTAGACCAGGCGATATAGGATACTCAGCAGAACACATATTTGCATATAAAAATAGATTTCCAGATACTAAAATTATCCACAGAATAAATGAGTGTGATAAGAGAAAAGATACAGATTTTATAGATGCAATACTTATAAAAACTGCAGAAATTGCTAATCATGTTGTATTTATAAGCCAGTGGCTATCTGACTATTTTCATGATTCTGGATTTAAAGGAAATAGCTCTGTAATTTATAATGGCTGTGATAAGAAAAATTTTAAGCCTCAAGAAAATAAGAAATTAAATAATAAAAAGATTAGACTTGTTACACATCATTGGTCAGATAACTGGATGAAAGGCTTTGATTTATACACAGAGATTGATAAATATCTTGATGAAAATAATGCAGATTTTGACTTTACTTATATTGGAAGATATTGCAAAGAATACAATCCAAAGACAACAAATATTGTAAGCCCATTGCATGGCAAAAGTCTTGCAGATGAGTTAAAAAAATATGATATCTATGTTACTGCAAGTAGATGGGAGCCTTGCGGAATGCATCATATTGAAGGAGCTGCTGTAGGTATGCCTATAATATATCATGAGGACACCGGCGGTATTGTTGAACTTTGTAAAAATCATGGCTTATCATATAGGACATTTGAAGATTTTTTAGCTTCAATAGAAAGTATTAAAGACAACTATGATTCATTTGTAGATAATATTGATCATAATTTTTTAAATATAGATAGATGTTGTGATGAATACTATAGTGTAATTTCTGAAATGATGGAAGATAGTTGAAAATACATTTTTCTAATGTAAACTTTAGCTCAAGATCTGGACCAAATACTTTTGCTCACAGGCTTGGAAATCAATTAGAGAAAATGGGTCATAACATAGTGAGTGAGAAAGAAGATTATGATACTTTTCTTGCATTTATAGAGCCTGCTTCTATCCCAAGAAAAAATGCCAAATTTATTCAGCGCCTCGACGGTATATGGTTTAAGCCCGAGCAATTTGAATCGCATAATATCAATATTAAATGGGCTTATGATAACTGTGATAGTGTAATCTGGCAATCAAATTTTGATAAAAAAATGACGCAAAAATGGTGGGGTAACAAGGCTGGAGATGTAATTTATAATGGCATAAACATAGAAAAGGTTACAGCACAAAAAGAAATATTAGATATTAAAAGCAAATATATGAATATTTTTGTATGCTCTTCAAACTGGCATAGACAGAAGCGACTAAAAGAAAATATATTATTTTTTAAAAAAGTTTCTGGAAAAAATGACTGCTTAATAGTAATGGGAAATAACCCAGACTATGTTGTTAATGAAAGCAATATTTACTATTTGGGAAATGTTAGTCATGATACATGTTTACAGATATTTTCAATATCAGACTGGATGATACATCTTGCATGGCTCGATCATTGCCCAAATGTTGTTGTAGAAGCTATTTCTCAAGGCTGCCCAGTTATATGCACAGATTCAGGCGGAACAAGTGAGATAGTAAGAGATAATGGGTTAATAATACATGAATCTCTTGAGTACAATTTTAATCTTTTGGATTATGATTTACCATATGAACTAGATTTTACTGATATCTCGTCTCTTCCTGAGATAAAAGTTGAAAATGAGTATCTAGAGATAGAAAAGGTTGCAAGAAACTATGAGCGTATTTGTTTTAGCACCAGATGAAAACTGGATATGTGATAGATTTGTAAAAGAGTGGAAAGCGTATAGCAACTATCCTGTTACAGATAATATACTTGATGCAAAGTGCATATGGCTGCTAGCAGACTGGTGCTGGAATCAGATTCCAAATCAAATATTACAATCAAAAAAAGTTATAGCATCTGTTCATCACATAGTGCCTGATAAATTTGATTCAAAAGAGCAAGAGATTTTTAAAATTAGAGATGCAATAGTAGACCTGTATCATGTACCATGCTATAAAACAAAAGAGCAGATTAAAAAATATACAAATAAACCAATATGGGTTTATCCTTTTTGGGTAAATAATGATATATGGTTTCCACTAAGCAAAAGTGCTAAAGACAAAACTAGAGAAGAAAATAAAATATCAAAAGAACACTTTTTAATAGGCTCGTTTCAAAGAGATACAGAGGGTCATGACTTAATAAGCCCTAAGCTTGAAAAAGGCCCAGATTTGTTTTGTGATGCTGTTGAGCAAATTAGAGAAAGCAAGAAAAACAAAGAGATTTCTGTAATACTAGCTGGCTGGAGAAGACAGTATGTCATGAATAGGCTTAAAAAATCAGGAATAAATTTTCATTATTTCGAGCTGCCTAACTTTGAAAAAATAAACAAACTTTATAATATTTTGGATCTTTATATTGTTGCCGCTAGGTATGAAGGCGGCCCACAAGCAGTAGTTGAGTGTGCTGCATGTGAGATTCCAATAATTTCAACAGATGTTGGTCTAGCTAATATGATCTTACATAAAGACTCTATTTTTAAGTCAGGTGATGCTTTAAAAGCCATGCCAAACATTGAGTATGCTAAGAAAGAAGTTTCCAAATACTTTATGCCTGAAGGTTTTAAGCCGTTTGTTAAAATGCTAGAAGGTATGTGAGCTGTAAATGATGATAGAACTAAGACCCTGGGGTGAATATAAAATACTAGAAGATTCTGATGAATGTAAGGTTAAAAGGATATCTGTTTTTCCTGGTTCAAGATTGAGCTATCAATATCATCATAGAAGGGAAGAAGTTTGGATACTAGTAAAGGGATCTGGGATAGTAACAGTAGAAGACGAAATAAGAGCTGTATCAAAAGGTTCAATAGTCCACATTAAAAAAGAACAAAAGCATAGAATTGAAAACACGGGAGAGGAAAATCTTGAGTTTATAGAGGTACAGCTTGGCGAATATTTTGGTGAAGATGATATAATCAGGCTTCAAGATGACTATAATAGGATTTAATAAACTCGGAAATAAAATGAAAGTACTAATTACAGGATCGGGAGGGCTTATTGGAAATGAAGCATGCATTCATTGGCTAAAGATGGGCTCAAATGTTGTTGGAATTGACAATAACATGAGAAAAACTTTCTTTGGTGAAGGTGGTGATGTAAGTAAAAATATTCTATCGTTATCTTCTTATGATAATTATACTCACTGTAATATTGATATAAGAAACAGAGATGATATTGAAGATATCTTTAGGAAGAATAGATTTGATGTTATAATACACTGCGCTGCCCAGCCTTCTCATGACAAGGCAGCACAAATACCTTTTTTAGATTTTGAAACAAATGCACTTGGAACACTAAATCTTTTAGAATCTTTTAGAAAAAATAAAAAAGATGATACAGTATTCATACATGTTAGTACTAACAAAGTCTATGGTGATTCTCCAAACTATATTGAAATGGATGAGTCAGATTTTAGATATGACTTTTCTGATCCAAAATATAAAAATGGTATAGACGAATCTTTATCAATTGATCAGTCTATGCATTCTCTATTTGGTGCTTCAAAGCTTTCTGCAGATATAATGGCACAGGAGTATGGAAGATATTTTGATCTAAATGTTGGTGTTTTTAGAGGTGGCTGTTTAACAGGTCCACATCACGCTGGTGTTGAGCTACACGGATTTCTATCATATATTGTAAAATGTGCAATGAAAGATAAAAACTATACTATATTTGGCTACAAGGGAAAGCAGGTAAGAGATCAAATACACAGCTCTGACGTTATATCAGCATTTGATATGTTTATAGAAAATCCTAAAAAGGGAGAAGTTTATAATATAGGCGGTCAGAAAAAAAATAGCATGTCAGTATTAGAGGTAATTAGCCATATAGAAAAAGTTTCTGGAAAAAGTTTAAATTATAAATTGTCAAATTTAAACAGGTCAGGTGATCATATCTGCTATTATACAGACATGAAAAAGTTTAAAAAAGATTATCCCGGGTGGGATATAAAAAGAAATATTGAAGATATTATTAATGAGATGATTTTTCAATATAGGAGTTAAAAATGAATTATTCAAAAGTTACATTCGGTGTTGTTAACTGTAATAGACTTTATTACTTGAGAAGCACACTTGAATCACTAAAAATTTGCACCCTGGATTATCCAAACTTAGAATTTATTGTTGTCGATAATGCCTCAGTTGAAGAAGGAACAGCGGAATATCTAGACAAGATTGAAAAAGAGGGTGTAAGAGTATTTAGACAAGAAGATAGAGATCCTTCAAATGAATTTGCTAGAGCACTAAACCTAATCTGCAAAGAGGCGACTGGGGATTTTATTTGCCCGCTACAGGGAGATATGCAGTTCACAATAGCAGATCGCTGGCTAGAGAAGTATGTTAATTTCTACAATAGCCACAAAGACGAGATTGGTTATATTATCTTCGATGCACAGAGAAAAATAACACATGGATCTCATTCATTTTCAAATACCCTGGGTGAAGATTATAAGTTTGTATTTGACTATTCAAGACCAAAGATAAACGGAGGGGGAAATGTAATGCTTAGTAGGGAAGTGATAGATTTAATATACCCCTGGAGTATAACAAACATTTCCCACGAGGGCGGAGGTGACTCAGAGACAGCAATGTTAAAAAAGGTACACCAGCTAATAGACGATAAAAATTTAAAATACAAATCAGTTTTACCTATAATACCTCCTTCAATTACAATATACACTGATGAAAGAGGCACAAATGCAAGAGTGCGAGGAGAATACAGATATGGCGACTACTGGCCTCCAAAAGATGACTCTTTGCATTCATACTATGAAATTTCAGACTACGAAACATTGATTAAAAAGTTTGGAGAAAGAAAAATACCTGTAGGAATAGAGGAGATTGCAATAACTGTAGGATGGGATCCATACATAGATGACTATGGAAACTGGAAGAAGAATCCGATAAAACCTGAGACAGCAAAGCCCAATGAGTTTGTTAAGCTTACCCAGACAAAAGATAGTGAAAGTGAATTTATAAATTATCAAGATAGTGACTCTGAATATTTGAGTGAATGGTTAGATGACTAATCATTTATCTATTGATGAAATCAACAAAGCTCTACTAGCCAGAGAGTCAGAATACCCATTTAGAAAAAAATACTGGCAAAGATTTCTTGATACAACACAGTCTTTTGCAAATGAGTGTATTGAAAAATCAATTGATTTTAAAATTGATTTTGATAGAATAGAGAAGTCTTCGTCTGTTACAAACAATCAGGTATTCATATGTGGCAGCATGAAGTCTGGAACATCTCTTATTCAAAGTTTATTAGATAATCATCGAGACATGCTTGTTCTTCCTGGTGATACACATATGGTTAATAAGCATCTAAATAGTGAAAATGAGATAGAATTTTTTATAGATATGTGGGTTAGAAAGCTTGTTAGCCCACGTGGTAGAACACCATTTTGGTATCTTGGAATGGAAAAAGATCCCTATATTGAATTTTCATCTTACTTTAGAAAAATAGCAAGTGAAAATATTCATAGCGGAGACCTTAGTATTTTTAATTCAATTGTTCACGCTATTTCATGTGTTCAAAATAGAGATACAAAAACATTTGTTGAAAAGACACCAGAAAATGAATTTAGAATAAAAGATATTTTAAAAAGCTATCCGAGCGCTAAGTTTATACACATAATAAGAAGTCCAATTGACAATTTATGTAGTATGAAAAGCCTTACTAATAAAATGTTTGATGAAAACTTTAATGTAAATCATGTTGCAAACTCAATAAAAAATAGCTTTATAATGTCGCACAATAATAGCAAATTGCTAGGATTTAACAGATACCATGTTATAAAATATGAAAATCTTATATCTGATTTAGAAAATACAATGATCTCAGTTTCAAAATTCCTTGGTATAGACTACAATGAAATTTTAACTACACCGTCAGAAGGTGGCAAACCAAGTGTTTCTAATTCAATGTTTGAAGATAGAAAGTCCAGTGGAAAAGTTCTCGATAGCGAAACAAAAGAAAAGAGAATTGAAAGAATTAAGTCAACATTAACAAGAGAAGAGTTAGAGGCAGCAATCTGGCATTTGGCTGATCTTTATTCTCACTTTGGATATAATCCTATGGAGATAAAGGATTTACTGCAATGAAAATAGTTGCAATTACACCTGATAGAAAAACAGACTACCTTGCAGAAACCGTAATAGATGGAATACATGATTTAGGTATAGATCTTATAGCATCAAATATTGGAAATGGAATAGAGAAATCATATTCTGATCAAGAAATAATAGAACATTCAAAAGATGCTGACTATATCTTTGTTATCTGGGGGAAAGTTAGAGGAAATATGCCTCCAAAATATTATCTACTAGACAATATTAATAGACCAGAAAGATCAGTGTATATAGACGGAAGCGAGTGGACGTCCACCGGATATCCTGAGAATAAAATGCAGACATCAGATGCAAAACTAGATTGGAAAAAAAGACGAGGAAGCCCTTGGATTAACAATGAAATGATAAAAAAGTGCAATTGGTATTTTAAAAGAGAGTGTTATCCTGAAGACGCAGAAGCAGGGATAATCCCACTTTTGTTTGGTGCAAAAAGAGAATTTTTTAAAGATGAAAATCCAGAAAAAACAATAGATATATTTTGCTCATTTGGCCAGGAAAAAGATGGACTAAGATCAGAAGCTATAAATCTTTGTAAAAAACTAAAAAGTGAAGGATACAAGGTGGTAACTGATAAAAATCTAAGCTATGATCATTATAGAAATCTTTTATTTTCATCCAGAATATCAATTGACTCATGGGGAGGAGGAGATTGTTGTAGGAGGCTCTGGGAGAATCTAGCAGCAAAAACATGTTGTATTACTCAGAGATATAATATAGTTTTTCCAGATGACTTTACAGACGGAGAAAATATATTAAAATACTCTTCTGTAGAAGAACTTGAAAAAAAGATTAATTATGTTTTAGACAGCAATGATAGATCAAATCAAATCGCGGAAAATGGATATAGTCACTTATTGAAATATCACACATCCAAAAAAAGAGTTGAGTATATTCTTAATAAAATAGGATAATCCAGAGATGTTAAATAATAAAAATATAGTCACAGAAAAGATAAATACTAGATTTGAATTGATTAATTTTATTATAGATCAAATGAAATATAATAGCTATCTAGAGATAGGAATTAATAAAGGAATTTGTTTTAATAAAGTTGTCTGTGATAGAAAAGTGGGTGTAGATCCAAGCCCTAAGCTTGAATCACCGTCTAAATATCCAGTCTACACCGTGACATCGGATGAATATTTTAAAAACGTAATAGGTAAAGATGAAAATTTTGATTTAATTTTTATTGATGGGCTACATCATCATGAACAAATTGAAAAAGATATCATTAACTCATTGTCAAAACTTTCAAAAACAGGAATGATAGTCATGCACGACTGTAATCCCCCTACAGAAAGGCAAGCGAGGGAAAATTTTAATGATTTTGGAAATTTTTGGACTTGGGAAATGACGTTGCGACCAGGTTCAACTCTAAGTCTTGAAAAATGGAATGGAACTGCCTGGAAGACATTTTTCAAATTCAGGTGCAAGAGGGATGATATCTTTATGATGACTGTTGATATAGACTGGGGTTGTGGAATTTTAATACCTCAGCTAGATCAGGTAAGATTCACAGATATACCCTATGAGGAGTGCTGTAAGTTTGAAAATTTTAAAAAAAATAGTAAAAAGATATTAAATTTATATTCGAAAGAAGCAATTAATAATATTAGCTCTCCGCATGGAAGACAAGGATTTATTAATTTATTGCAAAAAATTAAAAGTTTAACAGAGATGAAAGAAAGACAGTGTATGCATCTTAATTATAAGTTGATTAAAGAATGAATTTAAAAAATATAGCAGTGGTAACTTATACAAATTCAAATTGCAGTGATGTCTGGCCTGTTTACTTCGGGCAGTTTGATAAGTTTGCAAGCAATATAAAGAGCTATGTATTTTCTGATGTTGAAAGTAAGGATTATAAAAATCATAAATTTATCAAATATAATAATAGTGATCCCTACTATAAGCAGTATACAGAATGCTTAAAAACAGTCAAAGAAGAATTCGTAATATATTGCCAAGAAGATTTTATATTTTATGATCATGTTGATATGGACAGTATTTCAAGATATATTGATTTTCTAAGTAGCACAGACTATAGTTTTTTAAGATTGATAAGATCAGGTTTTAAAGATGTTGACTTTGGATTAAATCATATAAGAGATGACATATACGATGCAAACACATTAGATCCGGCATCATTTTCATTTCAGATGCAGGCAACAATATGGAAAAAGAAAGATATGGAGAAGCTGTATCTTAAAGCAGAATCTCCTCTGTGGCTTGAACCAGCAGCACCATGGAGAGAGTGTATAAGAGAATTAGGAATAAAAGGCTCTTACTGTTACAATGATGAACCCCAGCGGGGAAAATATCACTGGGATACAAAGGTTTTTCCGCATATAGTTTCAGCAGTTCAAAAGGGAATGTGGAATACACTTCAGTATGATGGAATGATATTAAAATTTTTAGATGAGTATGAAATTGACCCTGATATTAGGGGTAGAAGGAGAGTTTTTTAGAAATGGGAAAGGAAGGAGTTATTAATAGAATTATAAAATCAAATTGTTATTCTTCATATCTTGAGCTTGGAACAGGACCAATAAATGGTCAAGAAACTTTTTCCAATGTAAAATGTAAGAGCAAAACATCTGTAGATGCTCGACGAGATTTACCCGGAGAAGTAGATTTTAATATGTGCTTTGAAGAGTTTTTTAGCATTAAGAGAAAAGAATTAAAAATAAGCGCCGGCAAAAAAGAACTGCCTATGTGGGATTTTATTCATAGAGACTGCGGATATGATTATGATTCTGTAAAAGCAAGCATGTATCTTTCTTTAGATTTTTTAAGTCCAAATGGTACAATAATATGCCCATTTGCAGATCCGATAGATAGCTCCTGGCAAAGACCACTAGAGCATCAGATACTCATAGATCCGCTAGAAAATTCTAGATTTACCGAATCAGAAGGAACTGGGATGAGCTATTGGTGCGGTCATACGTGGAAAGTCTTAGTTGAGATGCAATATGATAAAAATATCAATGTTGATATTGTCATCGTCAGAAATAATAAAAGTGAAGACGGATATGTTCATGGGTTGGCAATAGTAAGAAAAATAGATAAACAATATAAAGATCTCATTTCAGCAAGAAACAGAAGCAAAAAAACGTATGAAGATAAATTTATAGATTTTAATTTTTATGAAAAAAACAAATGTAAAATAATGAATATAATTTCGTATGGAAAGCTATGCAAAGATTATATTAATTTTGATGATCATATGAATGCTAGCTATAAATTTTTGGAGTAAAAAATGAAAGTAGTAAGTCTAGTATTTGAATACGATTTAGAGAAACAGCGAACAAGTGGGAGACTTTGGGGCAAAGAGGGGTATAGGAATAAAGACTATATTTTTGAATACACAGCAGCATCCATTGCAACTTTTTTACATCATAATCCACACATACCATATGATGTTAATACAGATGATGTTAATCTCTTAGAAGAAAAAATATCAAAGTACGACGTGTCAACAAAAAATTTAAACATAGTTGACAGCAAAAAGGAAATTGAAGAATGGAAAAAGCATGATTACTGTTTTTATCCTGCAATGCTTCACTATAAGAATCATATAGACTCAGGTGAGAAAATAATAAAGCTAGATAATGACCTGACATGTCTAAAGCCAATTGATGAACTTGTTGATTTTGAAGGTGCATTAATCTGGCAAACAGAATTCAAGATATCTGAAGGCAAAGAGAAGTGGGGTGAGAAGCTAGTTGCAAGAAAGGTGGTAGGAACAGAGGATTTTTACTCTCACAATATTGGTGTGTTCGGCCTAAGTGAAAAATACTCTCATCTAGTTGATGATATGATTGATCTTTCACTAAAGATGGTGAATGTAGATATATCTGATGTTGTATTCTTCAAGGAAGAGCCTGGATATAAATGTAAGATATGGTCTTGTTCTGAGCAGACTGCGTATAGCTACATTTTAGATAGCAATGATGTACCAATTAGACAGGTTGATGATTTTTTTAATCATCACTGTTATGGATTTACAGCAAAGGATAACTGTATTAAAGATGCAGAATATCTGCTAAAGGAAAATAAATAATGATAAAAAAAGTAGATGGAAATAATTTTAAAACACGGGTTGTAAATTCTGGTCCAAAATGGAGACTTCCGCACTCTCCAAAATATCCACAGTGGTTTAATAAAAGGTGCCACTATCTAGATGGTCTATATTCATCACTTGTGCACTTTAAGCCCAAGTACTGTCTAGAGATAGGAACACATAAGGGTAATAATTCAACTGCAATATTTCAAAAATATTTTGATGATTACATGCCAGATGGCATTTTAATAACTCTTGACATTGTTCCATGTGAAAATTTAAACTATGAAAATGTTAAGCAGATCTTGGTTACGCCTCATCATGAAAGGATATACGAGACATGCGGAGGTAATGGTGCCTGGTTTTCAGAAGACACAAAGTTTAATAAAGCGCAAGCCGGAAGAACCTCTATCGATATTAATTGTGAAAAAATTAAAAATGAAATTAATGCAATAGGCTTTGATAGCTTTGACTTTTCATTTTTAGACGGTGATCATGAAAGAGAGAGCTTTTTAGGAGATATGGAGACCAGTCTCAGACTAGTTTCAGATCCAGGGTACATTATGATAGATGACACAAAAGAAGAGTATCATCCGTGCTGTCACATATTCCAAGAAGAAATTAGAACATCTGGAAAATATGAGATATATGATTTTGATGATTGGGAAGATTTTGTAGGTTGCAGTATAATCTGGAAGAAGTAAATGGAAAAAATTTACAGTTTAAAAGATCCAGAAATTCTTCTGCACATAGTGTATAGAATTACTGATTTTAAGAATAATAGAGAAGATATAATTGATGACAATAATTTTTTACAGTTATCATCTCTAAAAATGAAAGAGGGTAAGACTTTTAGACCGCATAGGCACATAGTGAGAGAGGGGCCCAGGTATACAATAGCTCAAGAGTCCTGGGTTATAGTCAGAGGCTCTGTTAGCGTTTTTTATTATGATCTAGATAATTCATTAATAAAAGAGGTTGTGCTTAATCAAGGTGACTGTACAATTACACTTGACGGAGGTCACACATATAAGTCACTAGACAAAGATACGCTAGTTTATGAATTTAAGACAGGTCCATACACAGGCCAGGAAAATGATAAAATTTTTATAGATGCTGATTGTAAAAGTGACTATAAAGATCAAGCTCAGGGCGAGGCTTTCACAAGATGGCAAGAAAAATATTTATTGCAACAATAAGAGACATCGGAAAGAGATGTCTATTCTGGGCTAATGAAAATTTGCCTGATGATTTTATTATAGTTGACAACATTAAAGAATCAGAAATAGTATTCTCAATAATATATGATAAGATTTTTAATGAAAAATTTTTAGAAAACAGAACATGCTTTAATTTTCACTGTGGCATTTTACCTTATTATGGAGGAAGTAATGCTAGTTGCTGGTCAATAATAAACGAAGAACAAGAATACGGCATAACACTTCATGAAATAGATCATGGCCTTGATACAGGTAATATAGTAGAGATTAGGAAATTTAAAATATCTGATACTGACACTGCTCACGATCTTTATACGAAGGGTGAAGATTTAATCTATCAGATGTTTAAAGATAATTTTAAAAACTTAGTTAATGGAAATTATAATTCAACTAAGCAAGATTTAAAAGATGCGAAAATATACTATAAGCGTGAAATTGAAAATGCAAAAGATCTAACTAGATTTATAAAAGCATTCCATTTCCCAGGTAAGGAGTCAGCCTATTTTTTTAATAGGGCAGGCAAAAAAGTTTATATCAACTACGAGTAAGGAGTCAAATATATGAAAGATACAAAATATACATCATGGCCTATAGGAAAAGTTCCAAAAGAGCTTCAGAGGCCTGATCTAGAGCAGCTAAGAGAAGCAGGGTATGAATGGGATGATCCTAGAGATGCAATATACATGTTTGAAAAGAAAGTTGCTGAGTATGCTGGTTCAAAATATGCTGTATCTGTTGACTGTTGCTCGAACGGCTTGTTTTTATGTCTAAAGTATCTAAACGCAGAAGGCACAATAACAATACCATCTAGGACTTATGCTTCTGTGCCTATGCAAATAATTCATGCTGGCTGCAAAATTAGATTCGACGATTTTGAGTGGTCGGGTATATATCAGCTCAAACCCTATCCAGTTATTGATGGAGCCGTAAGGTTTACAAAAGGCATGTATGTACCTGACACACTTCATGTATTATCATTTCAGCTTAAAAAGAGGTTGCCAATTGGAAAAGGTGGAATGATACTGACTGATGACGAAGAAGCAGCAAGCTGGCTAAGAAGAGCATCTTATGATGGAAGAGATATAAGAAATCCGTATGATAAAGATCAGTTTTCAACAATTGGTTATCACATGTATATGACACCTGAAGATGCTGCAAGAGGTATACTTTTAATGGATAAAATACCTGTTGAAAATAAAGATACACAGAACTCAAGTCTGTATACAGATCTTTCAACACAACCTATCTTTAAAGATTTTATAGATAGTGACTAGTATTTTAAAGAGAATAAAATGATATCTAGTAAGATTAGCAAGCCTATTGTTAGCTCACCCTATACAATTACACAAAATAGAGGGCTTGGAAACAGGCTTTTTAAAATAAGTGCTATAATATCACTAGCACTTAAAAATAATGACATAGCTGTATTTCCAGATTTGGCTGATGATGAACATAGCAAAACAATATTTAGAAATCTATATCTAGATAGCAGTGTGAGATCAAAAATATCAGGTACTCACAAGCACCAGGGCCCTGGTTATTATGAAATTCCATACAGGGAAAATTATCAATATGTAGGAGATTTTCAATCTTATAAATACTTCAGAGATCAGGAAGATAAATTTTTACACATTTTCAATCCTCCTAAAGACATAGTTGACTATTTGAATAAAAAATATAGTGGCATTCTAAACACACCTACAGTGTCTATTCATATTAGAAGAGGTGACTATGTTCAAAATCAAGATTCTTACGTTCAAATGTCCGGGAGTTTTGTAAGAGAGGCAAGGGGTATATTTGATAGCAATGTAACATTTGTTTACTTTAGTGATGATATAGATTGGTGTAGAAAAAATTTAAAATTTTCTGAAAGCGACATTTTTATATCTGATGAGACAGACGTTATTGATCTCTATCTTATGTCAATGATGGATCATAATATAATTTGCAATAGTACTTTTTCTTGGTGGGGTGCATATCTTAATAAAAATAATAAAAAAATAGTTGTTGCACCTAGCATGTGGTATGGTGAGAAAATGGCTGATTGGCAGCGCATGATTCCAGAACTTATCCCGCCTGAGTGGGTAGTAATTGAAAATAGCATAGAGGGGACAAAGCTTGGGCAGACAAATTATGTAGAATAGTTTTTTTAATTAATCATTTCTATAGAAATGAATTAAAATAGTATAATACAGATGGAGAAAAATAGTCTTGAAAGCAATTAGAGAGATGTACGGTGTAAAATATTTTAAGTACAGCGAAAGAGACTACCAGTTTGTAAATATTGTTGAGAGTTTGTTTGGAGTCAGTGATTTATCTAGAATTCATGAAATAAATCCACATAGTGAAGCAACAAGCCTTTTTACAAATGAAAATGATGACCAGACGTTTTTCCATAATAAATTTTATAGGAAGCTAAATGATGGATGGCCTGATCTTGAATTGGCATATAGACAATTTATAAAAAATTTCGTAGCTAACATATTGGATGTCAATGAAATTATATTTCAATCGAAACCCACTTTCAGAGTTCAGCTTCCTAATAATATTGCTGTAGGCGGAAATGCTGGTGATAAAGACGATCAATATGGTTGGCATAGAGATTCAGATCCAGAATATAATCATCCATTAAATGAGAAAAACTTTATTGTACCGCTTACCAACTCAGCAGATAGTGCATCTGTATTTATTGAAACACATCCCTACACAGAGATATTTAAACCAGCTATTATGAATGTAGGGGAAGTTTTTAATTTTAACGGAGGCCAGTGTAAACATGGAAATAAACCAAATAGTACAGGTCTCTCTAGGGTAAGCTTTGATTTTAGAGTGGTTCTACCTGATGACTATGATGAGTCTTATAGCAAGTCTTCAAAAATTAGCACTAAAAAATTTACTATAGGTGGCTACTATGACAAACTCTAGACCAGGACCAGAAATTTCTATAATTACGCCAACGTATTATAGACCCGATTTATTAAGAAAATGTATCTTATCTATACAGGCGCAAGAATTTAAAGACTATGAGCATATTATCTTTTCAGATCATTGCCCATATGCAAAACAGGTATACTTAGAATTCTCTGAAGATAGGAGAATAAAGTTTTTTGAAAATAGCGAGCCGCATATTCCTAATGTTGGTGCTATAGGAAAAAATATAGGAATTCAACATGCAAATTCAAATATAATTGCATATTGTGATGACGACAACGTCTTGCTTCCTAATCATACAAAGATTATATGGGAAGCAATGAAGAACGAAGACATTGATGTTCTGTATACGCAATATTATCATGTTCCAATTGGAAAAGGTAACGGCATGATTGAAAAAGTTGTAAAAAGAAATCTAGACGACTTCTCAGGATACGATCATATAGGAAATACAGATAATCTTTGTATGGCTCATACTGTGAATGCTCTTGAAAGATACGGCGGGTGGAGAAGAGACACACCTGGAAAAAGAGATGGAGAGGATACAGAGCTAATGAAGAGATTCAAAGAGAAAGGTGCAGCAACAGTATACATTGATATTCCAACATGCATATACTATGCAAGAGCAGCATGCGTAATTGATGATATTGATTATAAAAATGCACTTAAAAACTTAAAAGAAAACCAATATTATGTGTTTCAAGAGGAGCTAGAAAATGTCTAAAAAGAGAGCACTTATAACAGGGATAACAGGTCAGGACGGAAGTTATCTTACAGAACACCTTCTGGAATCCGGATACGAAGTTTTTGGAATTGTTAGGAGACAGTCAGTTGCAGAAAATCAAAATACAAGAATATACAACTTACAAAAAAACAGTGATGTTACAACATTTTATGGTGATATGCTAGATGTTCCATCATTAACAAGAATTGTAACTGATGTAAAGCCAGATGAGATTTATAATCTTGCTGCAATGAGTCACGTAAGAATTAGTTTTGATGTACCATCTTTCACAATTCAGACAAACGGTCTTGGTGTCTTGAATATTCTAGAAGTATACAGGCTTTTTGCGCCTGAAGCAAGATTTTATCAAGCAAGCTCATCAGAAATGTTTGGAAATTCTGTTGATGAAGACGGCAGTCAAAGACTGACTACACCTATGAATCCTGTTAGCCCATATGGGTGTGCAAAAGTCCTAGGCTATAATCTAACGCGCCATTATAGACATGCATATGGGTTACATGCTAGCAATGGTATATTGTTTAATCACGAGTCACCAAGAAGGGGATCTAACTTTGTTACAAATAAAGTTGTAAAGACTGCAGTTGAGATTAAGAAGGGATATAAGGACAAGCTAGAGCTTGGAAATATGGACTCAAGTAGAGACTGGGGGCATTCATACGATTATGTTAGAGCCATGAATATGATAGTAAATCATCACGAGCCTGGAGACTTTATTGTTTCAACAGGGCGGACAAAAACTGTTAGAGACTTATGTAACTATGTTTTTACAAAGCTAGGTCTCGACTATCAGGACCATGTAGTGCAAAATCCTAAATATATGAGGCCCGAAGAGCTGAAGTATCTTAAGGGTGATTCTAAAGAAACAAGAGAGATTTTAGGATGGAAACCAAAATATACATTTGAGTCTATGCTTGATGAAATGATAGACAAGTGGATGAGTGAACTGTGATAACTTTTGCTGGAATATCAGGTAGATCTTCAAGTGAAGTTAGAGGTATACAGATAGCAAATCAAATAGGCGGAAGCTTTTTTGATGTTGATACACAAAGATTTACACTGGGCAATAGGTTTTATTCAAACATTATATTTGTAAGAGTGTATAGAAGAAATCTTGCAAAAAAAATAAAAGAACTCAGCTCAGGTGAATCAAGAATTGGTTTTGATATAATTGACAGGCCTGTTGCAGACCTTCACAAGTGCCAAAGGGAAAACCCTATAGCATCAGATATAGATTGGTCAGATTTAATAGATGATCTAGTTGATTATTATATTGTTAATAATATTGCATCAAAGAAAAAGCTAGAGAAACATATTCTATCTCATCAGAAAATATACATTATACCGCATCATGTAGCCCCGGATAGAGTGTGGTCAGAAAAAAAATTAAAAGATAAAGTTAAAACTATTGGTTATATTGGAATTAAAGATCAGCTTTCAGCAAAAGATGATATTAGTAACTTTTGCAAAGAAAGAAATATAGAATTTATCTGTGAGCATCCGGAAACAAGAGAGGGTTGTGTTGAATTACTTTCTAAAATTGACGTAGGAATAGTATATCTTGAAAACAATATAAGAAATGATTATGTTATAAAATACAAGCCAAATACAAAGCTTTCAAACTTTCAGTGTGCAGGAATTCCAGCTGTCATCACAGAGTATGAAAGTTTTAAAGAGTTTGGAGGAGAATGCTATCTTGTAGGAAATACAAAGGAGGAGTTTTTTAAAAATTTATCAAAACTAGTAACTGATAAATCTCTTAGGGTTGAAATGGCAAATAAGGGCTTTGATGTTTCAAAAAACCTTCTACTTGCTAAAGTTTCAGAGTCTTATATGGAGATATCTTGTAATGAGTAGTCTCTTAGTAGGATATCTAACCTATGTTACAGAAAAAAATAAAAATAGAAGGTTTGAAAACTTTTCAAATAGTCTAGATAGCTTAAATCAGCTTAAAGATAAAAATTGTGATCTTGTAAGTATTGATAATAATTCATCTTCAGATATTAAAAAGATAATAGAAAGCTCTGGGCTATTTTCTAAAATTGTTCATTTAGATAAAAACTTCTATGATATATCAGTAATATTCATTACTGCCTATTTGTCAAAAAAGCTTGGATATGATTATTGTATGTATATGTACGATGATTTTGTAGTAACCAAGGGTTCTGCAATCATAGATTGTATTAAGTTTTTAGACATTCATAGTGATGTTCACTGTATGAGAACTCCAATTTATGAATATGAAAATAAAAAAGCATTTGATCCTGATTACACGCCAAAAAATATAAACCCCGACGCTGTAAGACATTTTAATACAGCAACTGGAGAAAAGCTAAGGTGGAAAGGTCCGTATTTTTGCGGCAACAGTAAATTCTTTATTAATAATTGGCACTACACATCTAGGCCGACAATATGGAGAACTGATGTACTCTATAGCTTATTTGAAAATATGGAAGATATTCCTGTTATGCAAACTTTTGAAGGGTATTCATGTACAAAGTTAAATGAATTACCGCTAGTAGTTGGTGTCATAGATGGCGGAATAATGCATACAGTTAAGCAGAGTGAAAGAAATGAGCAAGGCGGCACATCTGTAGATAAGAAAATAAGAATAAAAAGATCAGAAATTTTAAAATGTTTAGATAGATTGGGTTTTTAAAAAATGAAAGGAATTATTCTAGCTGGCGGAACAGGTAGCAGACTTTTACCGCTTACAAAGGTAACAAACAAGCACTTATTACCCGTTGGAAGAATTCCAATGGTTGAGCATTGTGTCAACAAGCTTGTTAGTGCAAAAATAAAAGATATTATGATAGTTACGGGAACTGAGCATGTCGGAGACATGATAACACATCTTGGGTCTGGAAGTGAGTTTGGTTGCAATTTTACTTATCGTGTTCAAGATGTGCCTGACGGAATTGCAGGTGCACTTCTATTATGCGAGGATTTTGTTGGAAATGATAGTTGTGCAGTCCTACTTGGCGATAATATCTTTAGCGAAAATCTAGAAAATGCAATAGAAAAGTTTAAAAATATAAATGTTAAAATACCAAAGTGTCTACTTTGCTTAAAGCATGTCGATGATCCTACAAGATTTGGTGTTCCTAAGTTTGACAATTCAGGTGAAAATATAATTAAAATTTTTGAAAAACCTAAAGATCCACCAAGTTCTTACTGTATTACTGGAATCTATTTGTATGATAAAAATGTATTTTCATATATTAGAAATCTAAAGAAGTCTAGTAGAGGAGAATATGAAATTACAGATGTTAATAATCTTTATGTTGATAGTGGAAAAGTTTTCTCTTACACACTAGAGGGCTGGTGGACAGATGCAGGAACTCATGATTCTTACGCACAGGCAAATAATCTTCTAAGGGGTTTTTAGTTATGAATATTGTTGCTTTTGGATCTGGAAAAGTTGCATCTCACATAAAAAATACACTTGGCGCAAAAATAGTAGGCAGAGCTGAGTGTGATATAACAATAAGGGATCAAGTTGTAAATGCAGTTGAAAAATATAACTGTAGAGTTGTAATAAATTGTGCAGCAAAAACAAATCTTGAGTTTTGTGAAGAAAATAAAGTTGAATCATTCTCTTCAAACACACTTGGTCCTATAGTGCTTGCAGATGTTTGCAAACAAAAAAATATTAAGCTAGTTCACATAAGTAGTGGCTGTCTATTTGATGGAAATAAAATGCCTATGACTGAAGAAGACACACCTGAGCCGACTGTGTGGTACACTAGAACAAAACTTTGGGCAGATGATGCAATTTTAAATATTGGTTATGAAAATATCCTCATTGTCAGACCGCGACAGCTAATATCTTCAATAGAGCATCCGTCAAACTTACTTACAAAATTCTTATCAATGGATAAAATAGAAGCAATAGATGAAGATAATACTGTTACATGTATTGAAGATTTTTGTGAAATGGTTGCTCATCTTATTGCAATAGACGCTACAGGAATATTTAACACAGCAAACACAGGAATAACTTCTCCATATAGTATTGCAAAAAAAATTAAAGAAAAGTTAAATCCTGACTTTGAAGTTAAAAAAATATCATATGAAAAATTATTAAAAAATCTTCCAAATAGAAGGGTGAACACTATTCTATCTGTTGATAAAATTATAGAAACAGGATACACGCCTCGCAATTGTGAAGATGCAATTGACTGGTGTTTGGAAAACTATGAATCAAAATAACAAAATATCTGTTTTTGGAAGCACTGGGTTTATAGGATCAAGATTTTTAAATGAAAATATAGATAAGTGCATACCCATTCCAAGAAATGATAGGTATCCACAGACAGATAATATCTTATATTTCATTAGTACAACAAGCAACTATAATGTATTTGAAAATATAAGCCTTGATATTAATACAAATCTCAACGTTCTTGTTGATGTTCTTGAAAGTTGTAAAGATAGAGACGTAGTGTTTAACTTTATAAGCTCTTGGTTTGTATACGGAGAGTCAGAAAGTCTTCCAGTAAGTGAAACAGCACATTGTAATCCAAAAGGTTTTTATTCAATTACTAAGAAATGTGCAGAAGACCTTTTGGTTTCGTGGTGCAGGACATTTAACAAGAAGTATAGAATAATAAGACTTGCAAATGTATACGGAGCCGGTGATGGAGATGTATCAAAAAAGAAAAATGCACTACAATATCTTGCAGAAAAAATAAAAAATAATGAAAATATTGAATTATATCATGGTGGAAATTTTGTAAGAGATTACATTCATGTACAAGATGCTGTATCTGCAATTAGGCTGATACTAGAAAAAGGGGGATTAAATCAGACATATAATGTAGGTTCTGGTATTCCTCACATATTTTCAGATTTAATTAAATCAATGGTGCATATTACAGAATCAAAAAGTAAAATTACATCAATTGAACCACCAGACTTTCACAAAGTAGTTCAGGTAAAAGATATGTTTTTAGACATAAAAAAATTAAAAAATCTAGGCTTTTTGCCAACTGTGACTATACATGAGGGACTTTTAGAGATATGTCAGAATTAAAAAAAGAAATACTAAAATTTTTAGAAAAGTGTGCAGAAAGTCACGATGGTTTACCTGAGTATATAAGTGGGCCAAAAAATAAAAAGAGTAAAAATGGAAAATATCCAAGAGTTTTATACTCAGGCCCAGTATGGGATGAAAATGAAATAGCTGCTGCAATTGAATCATTGATATCAGGCACATGGGTATCATCAGGCGAAAAGGTAAGAGAGTTTGAGAGAAAATTTTCAAAAGTAGCTGGTGTTAAACACTCACTTATGGTAAACTCAGGAAGTTCAGCAAATCTTGCAATGATACATGCATTAAAAAAATGTCTTGGCTGGAATGATGGGGATGAGATAATACTTTCTGCTGTTGGCTTTCCAACAACACTAAATCCAATATTACAATCTGGTCTTACTCCTGTGTTTGTAGATATATCTAAAGATGATTTAAATTGGGATCTTGATGAAGTAGAGAAAAAGATAACAGACAGAACTGTTGCAGTTTTTTCATCTCCCGTTCTAGGAAACCTTTATGATCTTGACAGGTTAAAATCTATATGTGACAATAACAGCATAGCTATGATTGGTGATAACTGCGATAGTCTAGGAACACTCTGGAGAGGCAAGAGCATATTTGACTATTTTATTGCAAGCTCTTGTTCATTTTACCCTGCTCATCACATAACAACCGGTGAAGGCGGCATGGTTTCTTCAAATAGAGATGATATAGTTAGAACAGCAAGAAGTTTTGCATGGTGGGGTAGAGATTGTTACTGTGTAGGATCAGCAAATCTATTAACGGAAGGCACATGCGGTAAGCGGTTTAGCAAGTGGCTTGAAGGATACTATGATGGCCTGCTTGATCACAAGTATCTTTTTGTAAATAGAGGTTATAATCTTAAGCCTCTTGATCTACAGGGTTCAATTGGCTGTGAGCAATTAGAGAAAATTGAGTTTATACACAATGCAAGAAGAGAAAACAAAGAAAAGATATCAGCATATTTTAAATCAATAGCAGGAATATCAATCCCGGAAGAGCTTGAGAATTCTGAAACTAGCTGGTTCGGTGTTCCTGTAATATGCGAATCAAATACTTTAAAGGCAGCTCTTGTTAGTCACCTAGAGTCAAATGGAATTCAAACTAGAAATTATTTTGCAGGTAATATACTTTTGCATCCTGCGTATAGAGAACTTGACGATTTTAGAAAGTATCCAAATGCAAACACAGTATTAGATAAAGTATTTTTTGTTGGATGCTCACCTAATTACACAGATGAAGTAATTCAGTATATTGGAAATACAATTCAGGATTTTAGTCAATGAAAGAAAATGTATTGATTACTGGGTGCGCTGGATTTATCGGAAGCCACTCTGTAGATGATTTTTTAAGACATGGGTATAAAGTGACTGGTGTTGATTGCTTTACATACGCGGCTAAAGAATCAAACATTAGTCACAATTATGATAATAAAAATTTTAATATGTATAAGTCTGATATTTGTGATACAGATGATATTTTTAAAATCTGCAAGGAAAATTCAATAAGCACAATTATAAATTTTGCTGCAGAGACACATGTTGATAATTCAATTGATTCTTGTGACTCTTTTATTCGTTCCAATATTGTCGGTGTTAAGTCACTTCTTGATGTATGTAGAAGTGCAGGAGTATTTTTACTTCATATATCAACAGATGAAGTTTACGGATCTACTATTGAAGGAAGCTTTAGTGAAGATAGCAATCTTAGCCCTCAAAATCCATACTCAGCAACAAAGGCAGCAGCAGAGCATCTCATAAGATCATATAGCAATACATACTGTATTGAATATAACATAATAAGGCCAAGCAATAACTTTGGTCCAAGACAACACTCAGAAAAATTTATACCAACAATACTTAGAAGCATTAGTGAAAGTAAGAAAATTCCAATTTATGGAAATGGTGAAAACATTAGAGACTGGCTCTACGTAAAAGAGAATGTAAGGGCAATTAGATATATTTTTGAAAACGCTAGTAAAAATGATACATTTAATATAACAGCAAAGACAGAGATGAAAAACATAGATCTTGTAAAGAATATTTTAGAAAAAAGCGGAATGTCTTTTTCTGATTGTGTATCATTTGTAGAAGATAGAAAAGGTCATGATTTTAGATATTCAATAACAAATAACAAGCTAGTCAACTTAGGTTTTAAATTTAACAATGATAAGTTCGAAGAATATCTTGTTGAAACAATTAAAAGTAGAGGGTAAAATTTTTAACATGAAAAAAACAATTGGAATAATAGGCCAGGGTTTCGTAGGTTCAGCAATAAGAGAGGGAATGAAAAACTATTTCCATATTGAGACACTTGATATAGACCCAGAAAAAAATACAACTTGTAGAAATGTTAGGGAAGTTGTCGATAAGTCTAGTGAAATTATATTTGTATGCTTGCCCACACCAATGAAAAAAGATGGAAGGTGTGATACAAGAATAGTTGAGTCTGCAATTAGTGACATAAATGATGCTAATATATCACTAGGGAAAAAAGTAATTGCAGTAATTAAATCTACAATAGAGCCCGGAACTACAGACACATTAAATGAAAAATATTCTAACGTTGATATAGTTTTTAATCCTGAATTTTTAACTGAAGCTAATTCATTTGATGATTTTAAAAATCAAAATAGAATAATAATCGGAGGCCCAAGGCCAGCAACTACAACAGTAAAGACAGTGTATAGAAAAGCATTTCCGAAAGTTCCAATTGTCAAAACAGGCGCAAATGTAGCAGAGACAGTTAAATATTTTATTAATTGCTTCCTATCTACAAAGGTAAGCTTTGCAAATGAGATGAAGCAGGTTTGCGACAAGATTGATGTAGATTATGACAAGGTAATAGAGTATGCGTTGTATGATGACAGGATTGGCAATTCACATCTATCTGTGCCGGGCCCAGACGGAAGCTTAGGCTTCGGTGGTCACTGCTTTCCAAAAGATTTAAATGCTATAATATACATTGCAAAAGACTCTGGAATAAAGCCAACTGTTTTATCAAGTGTCTGGGATAAGAATAATGAAGTCAGGCCTAGTGCTTCAAGAGACTGGGAAAATATGATTGGTAGGGCAGTGAGTGAAGATTAGAAATGAAGTGTATTGTAACAGGTGGAGAAGGCTTTATAGGATCGCATATAGTTGAGTATCTATTGTCAGAAAATAATGATGTTATAGTAATTGATGATGAATCAGCACCTCAGAATAGTGAATTTTTTAAATTTGATGATGCAAGCTATTACAATATTAGTATATGCGAAGAGTCTTCTCATGAGCTATATGCTGGAGCCGACTATGTGTTTCACACAGCTGCTAGATCAAGAATACAACCTACAATAGGTTCTCCAAGGGAGTGTTTTGATGTTAATGTCTTAGGTACACAGTCTGTACTTGAAGCATGTAAGAAGCACAACATTAAAAAAGTTATCTATTCGGGAAGCTCATCTTATTATGGTGTAAATAGTAAGATACCATTTTCAACTGATGAAAATCCAGACTGTCTGAACCCGTACTCACTGAGTAAGCACATGGGAGAAAAGCTTTGTACTCTCTACAGCGATCTCTACGGCATTTCGACAATTATATTAAGATATTTTAATGTTTATGGCCCTAGGGAGCCCCTAAAAGGTCCTTATGCACCTGTAATAGGCTTGTTTAAAAGACAGAAGGAAGCGGGCAAACCGATGACGGTTGTCGGCGACGGAAGTCAAAGAAGGGATTTTACCCATGTTTCAGATGTTGTATCAGCCAACATAATGTCAGCAATGTCAGATATTTATCATAATACATTTAATGTCGGTACAGGAAAAAATTATTCAATCAATGATATTGTAGAGCTAGTAGGCGGTGAGTATATAAACATACCGCAGAGAAAGGCAGAGTCAAGAGAGACACTTGCTTGTATAAATAAGACAATTGATAGACTTGGCTGGCATCCAAAAATTAATCTAGATGATGTTATAAACACATACTAGAGAAAAGATTACGTAATTTTAAATTCATCCGTTTTTGGGCTATATCTTATTTTTGACATATCTACAAATGGCTCACTGTCAGAAAAATCAAAGTCATAATTAAAAGCATCTAGCTCTCTCTCGCATTTCTTTCTAACAAGAGATATGAGTTTGTCATTATAGAAGTCTTGATATGGAATTATTTTTTCTTGATTATCGCACCTAAATAAACTTGCGTTTTTTCTATTTTCAGGTGTGTATTTTTCTCCAAATTCTGAAAATAACTTAACAAGGCAGTCATCAATTTTCTCATATCTTATAGTGTGTGTTGACAATGACTTGCCTGAGTCTAGAAAGGTATTGTAGAACATAAATTTTTTGAATGCGGGAAATGGAAATGGCTGATCATCATCGCAAAATTTTTCAATAAATTCACGAAAACATTCTACGTCTAGATCAAAATTTAAGTATCTCCACCCAGTAGGAAAAGTGAGACCGTAACGTATATCTCCAACAGCAAAAAATCTATCAAATCTTTCCAGAACTCCTAGAAATTCATAGTAATCATTTATGCTTCGCTGCGTCCCAAAATTTTCTCTTGACACAACATGCTGTTGTATTTCTTGATAGGTTGATTCAGAAGCAGCTAGATATTTTCCATTAGGGTAAAACCTAAGATTGCGTAAATTACTTTCTGTAAGCAGACCTCGCCCAGCGTGCGGGACTCTCCACCCATCCTCCACATTAGAATCTTGAGAGATATCAAGAAGTGTATTAATGTCATATATAATCCCAGCATTATGACAAAAATAGCTTACCAAAAGATCAAATGGGTTTCTTACAGCAGAGAATACAATCTCAGAGTCTTTGACATGGTCTGATATTGAAACTTCTCTATTACCAAAAGTAATAAATTGGTTACCTTTCCAGATAGACTCAGAATCATCAGGATTATTTTTCTTTATTGATAAAGATGCATGTTTGTGACCGACAGATCCGTAATTATATGGAGCTCCAGTGTATTTTTTTCCAATTCTAGAAAGATTTACAAGTTCAAAAAGGCTCTTAAGCCTATCATCCGTATACACGCCACCTGTCTTTGGAATGTGAAAAAATGTTATACTTTTACTTGTTTTCAAAACGTAAGCTCCTTTGCTTTTAAATTTTAATTACTGATTTACTTTTGTTAAAATATACTCTGAATCAAATCAATAATTTTTGATAATATTAATTCATGAATTTTCCTACAAAAAAAGAACACGTCTCATTTTCTGAAATTAAGTGCTGGAAAGAGTGCTCATATAGGCACAAGCTGACACATATTGATAAAATTGATATGAGCAAGCCTTCCCCGTATCTAGATTTTGGAACAGCAGTCCATGAGGGTTGTGAAACATATCTTAGAACAAAAACTGTTGATAAGAACAAGTTATTTAAAGATATTACAGATGCCTGGGATAAATATGGCTTCGATGATTCAGAGTGGGTTGACAAACAGCCTGGTTGGTATAAATACGCACCAGTAGACGAGTGGTGTCGCTGGGCGGAAAATATGTGGAATGAAGTTCCTGATTTTCTTGATGATACATTTCCTGGATGGGAATGCTTTGAAGCTGAGGAAATGCTTTATGAATCAGTTGAGAATAAAGATCTAAACTTTAAAGGTTATATTGACGGTGTTATCAAAGTACCTAAGAAAAAAGGCGACGGCCACAATTACTGGATTATAGACTGGAAAACTTCGCAGTCATACGGCTGGCGAAGACAAAAAAAGCAAGACATTCTAATGACTGCACAGCTTATATTATATAAGCACTTTTGGTCTAAGAAGCACTCTGTTGAACTTAAAGACATTAGGTGTGGTTTTATACTTTTAAAGCGCGGCGGTAAGCCAGGACGCATCTGTGAGCTGGTAACAGTATCTGTGGGGCCCAAGGCACTAGAGAAAGCAGGCAAGATTTTAAACAATATGATTTCATCAGTTAGAAGAGGAATTTTTCTTAAAAATAGAAATTCTTGTACCTATTGTCAGTACAAAGATACAAAATACTGTACTTAATATTTACTGAGATGCTTAAAATTGTTAGTATTTTTTCAAGGCTGAATATATGAAAAAGAAAAAAGTTTTAGTATTATCTGATCATGCTCTCTCAACATCGGGAGTAGGAACGCAGACAAGACACCTTATAAATGGTCTTTTAGAAAAAAATGAATGGACATTTAGGCAGTTTGGTGCAGCTCTAAAGCACGCAGATTATAGAACCGTTGTTGTAAATGATGACTTTATAATCAAGCCCATTGATGGGTTTGGTGATAGAGATCTTATTAGAGTTGCACTTGCTACAGAGAAGCCAGATGTTCTTCTTATTTTTACAGATCCTAGATTTTTTATGTGGCTTTTTGAGATCGAAGATGAAGTTCACCAGATTTGTCCAATAGTTTGGTGGCATGTTTGGGATAATTTACCGTATCCTGATTTTAATGCACCGCTGTATGCAGCAACTGATCTTTTAAATTGTCATTCTCATGCTACATATGAAATGGTTAGTGAGCACTTTCCTGAAAAGACAAATTTTATACCTCATTCTGTACCGGAAGGAATTTTTCATCCAATTAAAAAAAATGAGATGAAAAATTTTAAAAAATCAATACTAGGAGAAGATAGGGCAGATCACTTTATAGGAATATGGGTAAATAGAAATGCAAAGAGAAAGCGTTCAAACGATATTCTTTTGTCATGGAAGATTTTTCTTGATAACTTGGAAAAAAATCATGGTCATAGAAAAGCAACTTTGATTATGCATTGTGACCCATATGATGCAGAAGGTCCTGCACTTATTAAGGTCGCAGAGCATCTTAAGATAAAAAACGATGTATTCTTTTCAACTGAAAGGCTTGACTTCGATCAAATGAATATACTTTACAATATTTCTGATTTTTGTGTAAATATTTCGTATGCTGAGGGATTTGGTCTTCCGACACTAGAGGCTGCGCAGACTGGAACACCAATGATTGCAATTAAAACAGGCGGCCTAACTAGACAAGTAGTAGATCATAGGGACGGTAGTCATAACGGTGTTGCACT
>TARA_R110001583_G_scaffold195549_1_pt1 | contig 40346 bp, 39 predicted proteins | sample TARA_R110001583 | Tara Oceans TARA_R110001583 (sample SAMEA4398432) | marine metagenome | biome: Polar Biome; feature: [MES] marine water layer (ENVO:01000295) within the mesopelagic zone...; material: water (ENVO:00002006), including particulate matter (ENVO:01000060) such... | reverse complement strand
CCAACCGGAAGCTTGGTTCGAAGAAAAACGAAGCACTACACTAGCACTTCCACCAGTCCGTCGACCGGGGTGCAGACTACCGGGATGCCCCGGGCCGCGCCTTCAAGCGCGGCAAGGCCGAAGGGTTCGTAGGTGGACGGCTGCACCAGCACGTCGATCGCATTGTAGAAAGCTTCCAGGCGGGCGCCGCCGCACCAGCCGAGATAGCGGACCCGCGCCTCAATGCTGAGGTCGTGCACCAGATCGCGCGCATAGGCGCTGAAGGCCTTGCCGGCGATCATGGCGTCGAAGCCCTCGAAGCCGGGCTCGGCAAGCAGCATCTGGACGTATTCCGGATGCTTGCGCGGCACCAGCCGGCCACAATAGCCCAGTACATTGCGGCGCGGCTGTGCGACAACGGGCGCCGGCGGAACAATGCCGTTGGCAACGACGCTGACGCGTGGATTGAGGCCTTGGTATCCCAGCGTGTGGTAGTAGCGCCGCTCGGCCTCGGAGACCAGCACGACTTCGTCGCAGGCGGCGATGAGGCGCTCCTGATCCATCACCGCGCCGTGCAGATTCACCGCATTCGAGATCTCCTCGTAGGCGAGCAGGGAATGGATGGTGAACACGGACCGGGCGCCCCCGGTGGCGTCGAGCAGACCCGGCCCGTGGTTGTAGGAGTGGATGTGCACCACCGGCGCGCGAAAGTGGGCGAGCTCTGCCTCGCTACCCACGGCCACGCACGGATGGCTGGCGAGGATTGCCTCCACCTCGTAAGGCTGGTACTCGTGATCGGTGACGTACCACAGGGCGCGCACGCCAATCGCAGCAAAGCCGCTGGCCAGCGACTCGATCACGCTGCCGACGCCGCCCATGCGGTTGTGCGGCATCTCGTTGGTGATCTCGATGACGTCGAAGTTTCGCCCGGTGGTGTTGGTGATCACGGGAAAAGCTCCGCCAGGCCGGCATCGTCCGGCACCTGCAGCGTGCCCAGCACGCCGACGGCACGGCACTCGACGGGAAAACGTTCCGGCGCCTCCCAGTTGCCGTCACTGCGCCGGGCGGCCAGAAAGACCCCGGCCACGCACTCGGTGAGGCAGGGGTTGCAATCTTCCGTGTGGAAATTATGGACCGCCATCACCCGGTAGGCACCCGGCGCGACAGTGCTCAGATCAATCCGGATCTCGCTTGCGGAGCGGTAGCTCAGGCCGAAGCGGCTGATCTCGAACGGCTCCACCACCAGCACCGCTCCCGCCAGCCGGCATGGGCGAGGCGCCGAAGAGATAGCCCGAAACCCGGGCGCCTCCGGTGGGTCCTCCAGCGCTGCCACGCCAGTAGGGCTTGCCTGGTTCCGCTGAGTCCTGTCCATCGTGGATGACTCTCAATAGAAACGCCAAGTTGATGCCGGCCAACAGATTGGGTGACCCCATTCTGGCCCAGGGGCAGGCGTGGCTCAAGCTGAAGTTTGCGGTGCGCGCGGCTGTCGGTGCCAGCAGCCGCATCCTCGGGCTGCCGGAGAAGCGCGGTCCTTCCACCGGGAAAGCGGCGATAATGGCGACCAATTCGCTTTGAGCGTCCTATCAGGATTCCCCCATGGAAATTAAGGTCAATTTTCTCGACAAGCTGCGTCTCGAAGCCAAGTTCGATGACTTCACCGTCGTGGCCGATCAGCCTATCCGCTATAAGGGCGATGGCTCGGCCCCTGGTCCGTTCGATTACTTTCTGGCTTCATCGGCTTTGTGTGCGGCTTATTTCGTGAAGCTGTACTGCGAAACGCGAAATATTCCGACCGATAACATCCGCCTGTCGCAGAACAATATTGTTGATCCGGAGAACCGCTACAAGCAGCTGATCAAGATTCAGATCGAGCTGCCGGCGGATATCTCTGCCAAGGACAGGCAGGGCATTTTGCGCTCCGTTGACCGTTGCACGGTGAAAAAGGCAATTCAAACCGGGCCCGATTTCGTGATCGAGGAGGTCGAGAATCTGGATGCCGATGCGCAGGCCTTGCTGACGCTGAATCCGGATTCGGAGGCAAGCACCTATATTGTCGGAAAGGATCTGCCGCTGGAGCAAACCATCGCGAACATGTCGGGGGTTCTGGCGGGCCTGGGCATCAAGGTTGAAATCGCTTCGTGGCGCAATCTCGTTCCCAATGTGTGGTCGCTGCATATCCGCGATGCACACTCACCGATGTGTTTTACCAATGGCAAGGGTGCAAGCAAGGAAAGCGCGCTGGCATCGGCGTTGGGCGAATTCATCGAGCGCCTGAACTGCAACCATTTCTACAACGACCAGTTCTGGGGTGAGGATATTGCCGGCGCGCCGTTTGTGCATTATCCCGATGAGCGCTGGTTCAAACCGGGTCCCAAGAATGCGCTGCCGGCTGGCGTTCTCGACGACTACTGCCTGCAGATCTTCGACCCCGATGGCGAGTTGCGCAGCTCGCATCTGTACGACACCAACTCCGGCAACGTGCAGCGCGGCATCTGTTCGCTGCCCTATGTGCGTCAGTCGGACGGCGCAGTGGTGTATTTCCCGACCAATCTGATCGACAACCTCTATCTCAGCAATGGCATGAGTGCCGGCAATACGCTGGCCGAAGCACAGGTGCAATGCCTGTCGGAGATTTTCGAGCGAGCGGTAAAGCGGGAGATTCTGGAAGGCGAAATGGCACTGCCCGATGTGCCGCACGAAGTGCTGGCGAAATACCCCGGCATTCTGGCGGGCATCGACGAGCTGGAAAAGCAGGGCTTTCCGGTGCTGGTAAAGGATGCATCGATGGGCGGGGCGTTTCCGGTGATGTGTGTCACCTTGATGAACCCGCGCACGGGCGGTGTGTTTGCCTCGTTTGGCGCACATCCAAGCCTTGAGGTGGCGTTGGAACGCAGTCTTACCGAGTTGCTGCAGGGCCGCAGTTTTGAAGGCCTGAATGATCTGCCCCAGCCCACCTTCGAAAGTAACGCCGTCACCGAGCCGAACAACTTCGTCGAACACTTTATCGATTCCAGTGGCGTGGTGTCGTGGCGCTTTTTCAGTGCCAAAGCCGATTTCGATTTTGTCGAGTGGGACTTCTCCGGCCAGGGTGAAGAATCCAATGCCGAGGAAGCCGCAGCCTTGCTCGGCATTCTCGAAGACATGGGCAAGGAAGTGTACATGGCCGTGTACGACCAGCTCGGTGCAATCGCCTGCCGCATCCTGGTGCCGGGGTATTCGGAAGTCTATCCGGTCGAAGACCTGATCTGGGACAACACCAACAAGGCACTGTCGTTCCGCGCCGATATCCTGAACCTGCACCGTCTCGACGATGCCAGCCTGGAAGCACTGCTTGAACGTCTGGATGACAGCGAGCTCGACGATTACACCGACATCATTACCTTGATCGGCGTCGAGTTCGACGAGAATACGAATTGGGGTCAGCTCACGATTCTGGAGCTGAAACTGCTGATTCACCTGGCCCTGCAGCAATTCGAGGCAGCGAAGGAGCGGCTCGAAGCCTTTCTGCAATATAACGAGAACACGGTCGAGCGCGTCCTGTTCTATCAGGCCCTGAATGTGGTGCTGGAGGTGCTGCTGGACGACGATCTGGATCTGGACGATTACGAGGTCAATTTCCGCCGCATGTTTGGCAACTCACGGATGGACGCAGCGATGGGGACAGTGGACGGCAGCGTGCGCTTCTACGGCTTGACGCCAACGAGCATGAAGCTGGAAGGGCTCGACAGGCACCAGCGCCTGATCGACAGCTACAGGAAGCTGCACACGGCGCGGGCCAGTGTGGCGGCTTTGGCCAGTCAGGGGTAATCAGGGCGGGCCCAGCCCCAGTCCATCCAGACGTTCAGCACACCAGCGACAGCCACCCCTGCACCTGTCGGCGCGCCACGCCATGCCGGTACGCTGCGCCGAATCCGGGCCCTTGTTCCAGGGGCTCTCCGGACAAAGGCAGGCTGAGGCGGTGTCAAGAAAACTTCGGACAGTCTGACATCGGGTGGAAGGGTGCGTGTGCAGCGGGGAACGGACCATGATCCTGGCGTTGCCTGGGCAAACCCTGTGGTACAGACAAACGAAAAGCGAGATGGATGGCGGACGCCATCGCCTGGCTCATCGTCGATGCATGACACCGGACAGATCCGTGCCCGGCGCCACCGTATTGAACACGGTGCCGTACTTCATGACATTGTCATGGAGCAGTTCGATGCGTCGCTCTGATTCATCGGTATCCACAATGATTTCGTAGCGGATGCTCTCCATCTTTGGCGGCACATCCTGGCGCACGCCATCCACGAGCACTTCCACGCCTTTCAGCTCAAACTTGAGCATCGGCACCACCCGCTCAATGCCTTTTATCATGCACGCCGATAGCGCGGCCAGCAGCAGCTCCGCAGGGTTGAAGGCATCGGGGCGTCCGGCGAGATCGGTATCCAGCGTGATTGACGCGGACTTGCACTGAGCCTCGCTGCCGTGTGAGTCATTTCGCCTGGTTCGCACGGCGAATTGCATCTTCTGAGGGGCGCTTTCCATTCTCTTCTCCAGCGTGGCGTAATTCAGTTCAGCAACATTTTCCGGAAGGTGACGACGGAGCGCAGCAGGCCGAATTGCTGGCCAGCGATGACACATCGCCCCGCACGGGAAAGCCCTTGCGCCCCCATTCTGTGACACCGTCTTCCATGTTGGCGACCTTTTCGTATCCGGGGAACATCTGAAAACAGGTCGCTTTCAAGCTGCGTTCGCCAGCGGAGGACGCCACATTCAACGCCCGATCGCGCGGTAACGCCCTGAATCGCTGCCCAAGTTCGCTCATCGGCATGGCGATGACCTTGGGCGCATCGAATGCCAGTGCGGCAATTTCCGATGGCGCGCGCACGTCATCCGGCGCTGCCGCTTTCTTGCCGCACGCGCAGTGAGGGCGAGCCCCGTCATCAACGGCATGGACGGCGCAGGAACCGGCTTGCCATTGGGGCTGACATCGGGGCGCGCCACCAGACGGCAGGTACCCGTGCCGGTCCAGCCCGAAAGCGCACCGGGATGCTCCGCAGTCAGCGCCTCAATGGACGAAAACGGGATCGCATTATTCGAGCGGTGCGCGGGGTACGAAACAGCAGACCTGGCCTGCCTCGTCGAAGCGGACCTGGCAGGCGGTGACGAGCCGGGTCTTGAGTCGTTTCCGGGCGCGCAGAATGCGCGACTTGGCTGCGGGGAGCGTGAGCCCGAGGCGCTCGGCGCAGGCCTGATGGGACAGGCCCTCGATGTCGCACAGGGTCAGCACTTCGCGATCCTCAGGCGCCAGTTCGGCGAGTGCGCGCGGCAGGCAGGCGGTGAGCGCCTCGACCGGCTCGTCCGAATCTTCGGGTGCGGGGTAATCCGCCTCGTTGAGCGGAATCTGCTCCTTGGTCAGCCGGTAGCGGTCGATGAGCAGGTTGCGCGCGACGTGAAAGAGCCATGCTCTGGGCTTGTCGATGCCGCACAGGCCACGGTCGAGCAACATCGCGCGCAGGAAGACTTCCTGCACGAGGTCGTTCGCTTCGTCGGCATTGGCGATACGCCCGCTGACGAATCGAAGTAGTTCGCGGCCGTGCATCGCCCACGCCTCACTCACGCATTTCATGGGCTAGGTACTACCGGTAATTGCATGGATCTGCGGATGGGTTATTTCACTGCAGTGTAGGTCGAATGACTCCAACTGAGAATCCTGCTTTCAGAACGGTGGTCGGCATCATGGCGATCCTGAGCTGAGCGTTCAGTGGGGCGTCGCCCCTTCGGGCGATGGGCGACGTCGTTGAGACTCAACTGGCGCGGCATCCGCGCCGATCAGCTCATGGATGTGCGCGCGCACCTTGCCGACAAGGGCGCCGACATCATCCTGCCCGGAATGACCGAGGTGTTAGTGCTGGTCGACGTGTTGCGTTCGCGGGTGTCCGTGCCCCTGATCGACTCGAATCTCGCCTATGCCGAACATGCCGTCGGCGCAGACCCGACCATCGCCATGCTTGCCACCTGCAAGCGTCTCGAAGCCAATGGTCCGAATGCAGTGGTCATCCCCTGCAATACGGCGCACGCCTTTGTCAGCAGCATCCAGCGTCAGCTCGACATCTCCATCGTCAACATGCTGTCGGAAGTGATCGCGTTCGCGCGCGAGAAGATGCCCGAGGTCAGCCGCCTTGGTCCGCTGGCAACATCGGGGACGATCACCAGCAGGGTCTGCCACTCGACGGCAGAGGCTGCCGGGATGACGCTGCTGGTGCCGGACGCATCGGTACAGGCGCGCGTGATGGAATCCATCTGCGGCGCCGACGGCGTCAAGGCCGGCTTCAACTCAGGCGCCTGCAGCAGCCACCTCGCTGCAGCCATCGCGCATCTGCGCGACGAGGGCGCGCAGGCCGTCATCCTTGGATGTACCGAGCAGCCGCTCATCGAGCTCGACGCCGAAACGCGGCGACTGCTGCCGCTGCTGGACCCGACCGCGATCCTTGCGAACAGCTGCGTGCGACTTGCCCGCTAAGAGCGGGTCGATGTCAGGGACGAGGGCGTTCCTGCCTGACGGATGACCGGCACAGGGATGTCTCGGCATCCCTGCGGGTCTGGATGGGCAGCGCTCAAGCGCGAGTGCGGTGCACCGCACTCGCGACCATCCGGGTGAGGCTCGTGAGGTCGAACACCGGAAGGCCGAAGCGCTGGTGCAACACCGGCGCGAAGTGCGACAGGTCTGTGCATTCGAGAACCAGCGCGCCGACGCTCGGGTTGTCTGCCAGCATGCGTTCCACCACGGCGCACAGTTCGTCGGCAAACACATCCATGTCCAGGTCGTCATGGCGGCCGTGCAGAATGACGTCGGCAAACTGCGCCTCGTCCTGCATGCCGGCGATCGCCAGTGCTTCGTCGGCAATGCCCGCGCCACGCAGATGATCGATCGAGAGTGCGTTGCTGTTGGCGACCACGACGCCGACCTTCGCGCCGCTTCCGAGCATTCGCGATACCAGCGGTACCTGGATCAGGCTGGACATGAACACCGGCACCTTGACCGCGTCGGCGATCTCGCGCTGGTGAAGCGCCAGGAAACCGCAACTGCCCGTAATGGCGCGCACGCCTTCGCGCTCCAGTTCGCGGGCGGCCTCAATGAAGGGTTCGAGCAGTGCAGGGTCGCGTTCGCGAATCAGGCGGTCGACGGTTGCCCCCTTGACCGTCCTGTAGAGCACCGGAAAGTCGAAACTGGCGGCGTACTTGATATGGCCTTCGGGCTTGGGGAAGAAGGACTCCAGCGAGATGACGCCGAGCGGGATGCCGTAGTAGTTGAAGCCACCTTGAAGAATCATGTGTCTCTCTTGCCTTGGAGGGAGTTCGGGATCGGCGTTTCAATGAAACCGGGCGGGCGCGAAGGGGGCGAGCATCGAGTCCAGATCCTTGCCCTGAATGGACTCCGCAACCAGTTTTCCGGTCGTTGCGGCGAGCGTCAGGCCGAGATGGCCGTGGCCGAACGCCAGCGTGAAGTTTGGATGTCCGGGAACGCGGCCGATGATTGGCAGCGAGTCTGGCGTGGAGGGGCGACTGCCAACCCAGCTTGATTTCACCGCGGGCGTTTTCCCCATCATCTTCGCGGCGGTATCGCGCATGATTTCGGTTTGCTTCTCACCTTGCGGTGCGTCCGGATCGGCGAATTCGGCCATGCCCGCGATGCGGATGCCATCCTCCATCGGTGTCATGAACACGGCGTAGTCGAGCCAGCCGACGGGACGGGTCAGGTGCCAATCTTCGGCCTCGAGGACCAGGTGGTAACCACGCTCGCTGACAAGCGGGATCCGCACGCCGAGCTGCTGCGCGAGTCTCGCGCCGGCAACCCCTGCGCAGATGACCGTGCGATCAAAGCGATGTGTGCCCTGTGTGCCGGTCACGACGCATTCGCCGTTGGCGTCGGATACGGTCGCAACTTCATCCTGCAGAAGCTTTCCGCCTTGTGCGACGAAATGGCGCGCATACGTGCGACTCAGCTCAACCGGGCTGATGGTGAACCGGGTGTCGGGGTAGATCACGCCACCCGCGTGAAAGCGGCTCAGGTGGGGCTCGAGTTCGTGCACCTCGTCTGCCGAGAGGACCTGCATCCGGACACCCTGTTCCTCGCGTTCGTGAAGGTGACCCTCCAGCGCGGCCTCAAAGCCCTCCTTCGTGGAGAACAGGGCGAGGCAACCATTGTGTTGCACGAGTTTCGACGCGCCTGTTTCGTGCAACAGGGCGTCATCCGCTGCGGGTGCCGTTAGCTGCAGGCTGGTCAGTGCATGCCTGCCGTGGAGATACTTCTCCGTCGTGCAGGCCTTGATGAAGTGCCATCCGTAGGGCATCAGATGCCTTGCGTACTGAAGCTGCATTGACAGCGGACCCCGCTTGTCGAGGAGCATGCCGGGAATCTTGCGCAGCTGCGAATAACTGGCGATGGGCAGGCGACCATAGTCGGCAAACAGGCCGGCATTGCCAAACGAAGTGCCCAGCCCAGGTTCGTTGCGATCGACAAGGGTCACCTTGACCCCCAGTTTCTGCAGCCACAGTGCAGTCGACAGACCCACGATGCCGGCACCGATCACCGCGATTGTTTTGGGCTGCGTCATCATTCATTCACTTGCTTGGGATTGAGCGGATCGTGGTCAGCGGTCCTTGCCTGCGAGCGCAGGGCCGTGACCTGGATCTCGACCTTCAGCTCCGGGCGCGCAAGGCGTGCCTCTACACAGGCGCGAGCCGGCGGGTTTGCGCCGTCGATCCACGCATCCCACACTGCGTTCATTGACTGGAACTCCCGAATGTCCGGGAGCCAGATGTTGGCGGACAACAGGTTTGACTTGTCGGTGCCCGCAAGGGCCAGCAGTTCTTCTATCTGGGCAAGAATCTGCGCGGTCTGCCCGGCGATGTCAGCTGTGGCATCCTTTGCCACCTGTCCTGCAAGAAACACCATCGAATCGCTGGCGACAACCTGGCTCATGCGCTGATTGGAGCGGTGACGTTCGATTGTCATCTCGTGCTCCCGTCGTTGTACGAGCGGGTGTCGGTGTGCGCTGCGCCAGGGTTGGAGAGGATGTTCTCCGGTTTCGGTTGGGGCATCACAAATGGTCTCCTTTGAGCGCGACCACGGCGTGGCGGTGCTCGGCGTCAGAATGAATTCGTTGTGTCAGTGCGCTGTACAAGGTCTGTCCGTCCGGGGTGGCGCACTGTTGCTCACCCCGGACGTTTCGCGCGCCTGTGGTACACCGGCGGGATGGCGGATCGCCGGAAAGGCCGCCGATCAGGAGCCGGAACCAGGCGGAAAGCGACTTACTGCTTCATCTTCGCTGCGGCGTTCTTCATGATGTCGTAGTTCAACAGCATGTCCTGGGTCCAGCTGTCGCCATGACGGAAGTCGACGTTCGCACCCATGTTTTCGAATGCCTTGCGAACCTTCGGGTCGCCCATGACCTTGGTGCTTGCCGCGACCAGCTTCTGAATGGCTTCCGGCGGGGTGCCCTTGGGCGCAAATACACCGGACCAGCCTTCAAAGCTGCCCTTGATACCGTAATCCGCAAAGGTGGGAACGTTGGGGTACTCGGCCATCTTCTGGTTCAGGACCAGAAGCCTTGCGCGGCCAGATTTGACGTGTGGCGCAAAGGCCGGCGGGAACGAAACGGCGGAATCAATATGGCCGCCGATGAGCGCGACCATGGACTCTGCCGTCGTGTTGCCGTGGACGTACTTCACTTCGTAGCCCGCCTGGTCGGCAATGATGCTGGCGAGCACCGTGCCGGACGAGGCAGCACCCCAGGAGCCTTGAGTCAGCCGGCCGGCTTTTGCGGCAGCAATGAAATCGTCAAAGGTCTTGTACGGGCTGTCGGCGGGAACCAGGATTCCCAGCGGGACCGACGACAGTTTGACGACGGGCTCGAAGCTGGAGAAATCGTAGGGCGTCTTGCTGAAGTTCGGGGTCACCAGAACGTTGCTCAGACCGGCGTTCACCAGGGTGTAACCGTCGGCCTTGCTGCTCGCCACAAAGGTGGTGCCGATCACGCCACCGCCCCCCGCCTTGTTGATCACCACGACCGGCGCGCCAAGTGCGCCCTCCATTGCATCCGCCCAAAGGCGGGTCGTCAGGTCGGAGTCGCCACCGGCGCCCCAGGGCACGATGACGTTGACCGGCTTCTCGGGGAACTCAGCCTGAGCGGCGGTGGCGCCGACGATCAGGGCCATTGCTGCAGTGATGCTCAACAGCGACTTTGCAATCTTGTTCATCTCAATGCTCCTGTTGGGGTGATCTGTTCTGATTTACGACGAAAACTGAATCTCACGGGTGAATCAGGTGTTCATTGCATTTCGAGGGCATGCTTCATGTTGCGAACGATGGCTTCGTTATCTCCGGTGGCGAATTTCCATTAAGTGATTGAAAGCGTGTGATCGCTGGCGATGCCTTCAGGCGGGTTGCTCACTCGTGCTTCTCGCCATGGCCAGCATGGCCTTCTCCTTCTTCTTCGCGCGCACTGCCGAGAAGACCGAGAAGATTGACAGCGCGGTGAAGACCCAGGCGTAGGGAGAGGCAAGGATCATCCCGTAGTCGGTTCCGATGATGGCAATCGACTGGTCGAGGTTCTGTTCAAGCAGCGGCGTGAGGATGAAACCGATGATGAAGGCCGCTGCATTCAGCCCGCCCACACGCATGCAATACCCGATCACGGTGAAGCAGATCAGGATCAGGACGTCATACAGGTCCTGGTTGGTCGTGAAGGCGCCGGCAATGGCAAACACGGTGACGCAGGGAAAGACGAAATAGCGCTGGATTGAAGCGACCTTGGTCCAGAAACCGAATCCGGCCCGGGCGATCAGCAGAAGGAACACATCGGTGATCAGAAAGCCGGCAAAGATGGCGTAGATGACGTCAGTGTGTTCATAGAAGATGGTCGGTCCCGGGGTGATGCCGTGGATGAGGAAAGCGCCCATCAGCAGTGCAGTGACGTCGTCCCCCGGGATGCTCAGGGTGAGCATGGGGATCATGCTGGAGCCGCACACTGCGTTGTTCGATGACTCGGCGGCGGCGATGCCGTGCAGGGAGCCCTTGCCAAACGTTTCCGGATTCTTTGACGTGCGTTTGGCTTCTCCGTAGGCGAGGAAGGCTGCAGCGCTCGAACCCAGTCCGGGGAGTGCGCCGATCACGGTGCCGATGCCTGAGGACTTGAGAATAGTGCCGAAGACCGAGCGGAATTCCGGCCAGGTAACGCGGTTGTCGTCCGGATTCTTCGACTTGCTCAGTACCAGATCATGGTGCGGCGTCTTGCGATTCTTGACCGCTTCGATGACCTCAGGCATGACCAGTACGCCGATCAGCAGGGGCAGGAAGGTGAACCCGCTCATCAGTTCGGGAATACCGAAGGTAAAGCGGGTTGCGCCTGTGATCGATGACATGCCGACCATCGCAAACAGCATGCCGATGCAGCAGGAGAGCAGGCCGCGAGGCACCGATTCGCCAGTCATCGAACCGACCACAGTGAAGGCGAAGATGAGCAGGAAGACCTTTTCAATCGGCCCGGCCTGCAGCGCAATGACGGAGATCGGTGCTGCCACGAAGATGAGCACCAGCGTGGCAAGTGCCTCGCCGGTCACCGATGCGTAGAGGGCCATGCCCAGCGCCTTGCCGGCTTTGCCTGCCTTGGTGAGCGCGTTTCCGTCCTGGGCGGTGAGAAAGGATGCCGCTGCGCCCGGGGTGTTGATCAGGATGGCAGAGATCGAGCCGCCGTAGATGCCCGCCTTATAGACCGCGAGGAGCATCGTGATGCCGATGACTGGATCGACGTAAAAGGTCAGCGGGAGAATGATCGCAATCGCCATGATGGCCGAGATGCCGGGAATGGCGCCGAAGACGATGCCCACGCAGACGCCGGCGATGATTCCCGCAATCGGGCCGACGGCCATGATGGTGTTCATGCCGGCGAGGAAATTGTTCAGGACTTCTAGCATGCTCGTCGGCCTTTCAGGTGAGGGACCAGGTGGGGAGAAACACGCGCAGCAAATGTCTGCTGGTGTAGAACACCACTAACGGCGTGACGATCGAGACCGCCGCCATGGCCAGCCACTGCCGGCCTTCGAGCAGGATGGCAATGCTGAACATCGCAAGTGACGTGGTCAGGATGAATCCGAGATGCGGCATGGCGTACCAGTACGACACCAGGATGGCTACATAGGCCGCGATGCCGAGAAAACCCTTGGTATCTATCCGCTCCGTCTCGCCCTGCGGGGCACCACTCAGGAGCCTGAACAGAGACGGGATGCCAATCATCGCGGCGAACACGGTGATGAGCGTGGCGACGATTCGGGGAAGGAGCATGGAACCGAGTTCGGTTTCAACGCCGCCCTCAACCAGCGAGTCGTTAGTCAGGATCACTATTGAGGCGATGATCAGTACGCTTGAGAGCGCGACATCAATTCTTCGTCTGTCCATGAGTCATTCCTGTCGGGGAGTGGTCGGTCTTGTCGTTGTATGAGGACTGATTGCTTCACTTGCCGGGGCTGCGAGTTGGGGCCTGGAGACCTTGACTGTCGTTTGCTGCGCTCTTGAAACTGTTGCCTGGTGTAACAAAGCTGTTGCTTTTTTTGATATTGGTCAAGTTTTCGCATAAGAACAAATCTTAAATCCTGAAGAGTTGATCAGATTGGCTGATATTATTGCCGCATGAACCTTCGACAGATGGAAGCTTTCCGGGCTGTGATGCTGACGGGATCTGTGTCAGAGGCGGCCACGCGGCTGTTCAAGACACAGCCGGCGGTGAGCATGATGATTGCCGCGCTTGAGGCAGAGATCGGCTTTCAGCTCTTCGAGCGGCGCAAGAAACGTCTCTATCCGACGCCCGAGGCAAACTACCTCTACTCCGAGATCGAAGGGATTTTCTCGAGAATTAACGACGTATCTCAGACGATCAAGGACATACAGAACAAGCAGTACGGTTTTCTGCGCATCGGCTGCATGCCTGGCCCCTCGTACTCGTTCATGCCGGACCTGATCGCCGACTTCCTCGACGGGCACCCGAAAGTGCAGGTGTCCATGCAGACACGCACGTCAGACGGCATCAAGGAATGGACCGCCTCCGCCCAGTACGACGTGGCCCTTGCCGAGATCACCGGACCCCTGCCATCGATCGAGGCGGAGTTGTTCGATCTGGAGTGCGTCTGTGCAGTACCGGCAGACCATGCGTTGGCAAGCGCGCCGGTTCTCACGCCGCAGTTGCTCGACGGCGAACCCATGATCACGCTCTATCCCGATCATGTCACCGTTCACTCCTTGAGCAGGGCGTTTGATGCCGCAGGCTGTCAGCTGAGCGTGCGCCTGCGTACGCGCTTCTTCATCCCGGCATTGCGCTTTGTCGAGCGCGGTCTGGGGGTCTGCCTCATGGATCCGATCACGGTCGCAAGTTACGCGTCCTTCGCGTGCGCGAAGCAGATCGTATTCAAGCCATTCAGGCCGCTTGTGCCGTTTCGGGTCGGCATCCTCTTTCCTGCGCATACGCCAAGATCGCAGATAACAGAAGCCTTCGCCGCACAGCTGAGGCAGAGCTTGCAGATTCTGCAGCAAGCGCCTGCAGGCTTGCCCTAGAAGTCCGGCGTGGCGTGCCCGGTAAGGCGGGCGTCGAGCAGGGTGCGGCCGCGGGCGACAGCTGTATCGAGCTTCATCGCACTCACGAAGGGGCTGAGCCTGGCGTCGGCCTCCGGGGCGAACAGCGTCAGCTCGTCGCGCATGCGGGTCACGGCGACGTAGAAGCGGTTGTGCTCTTCGGTGCGGTCCCAGCCCGCAAGCGGGAAGTTTCCGTCGGCCAGGCCGGGCAGCATGACGGCGTCGAACTCCTGTCCTTTTGCCGCTTCGACCGTGCACAGCAGCACGGTCTTGCGCTTGCGCAGTTCCGCCGATTTCTCTTCTGCGCTGCGCAGCCATTGTGCAAACTCGCGCAGCGGTTGCTTGCTGATACGCGCAGCGTCGAGGAAGCCATCCACCGATCTCGCCACCATGTCTGCGGTGGCTGGGTCGATGAAAAGGCGTCTGGCTACGCCGTGCAGGTCGAGGATGGCGACCGCCCGGCCCAGGGCCAGGTGCGCGGGTTCGCCGACGGGGCCGTCGCGCAGGGTGGCGAGGGCCTGCGTCAGGCGCAGACGGGCGTTGCGCTGCGCCGGGGCCTCGTCGATGGTTGCGGCTGCTTCATGTTGCTGGCGGAGCAGGGCGTTGGCCTCGTCGTGCTGTCCCTCGCGGCGCAGGCGCCGGATCTGGTCGAGCAGGCGGTGGGCGGCGCGGGTTTCGGCTTCGTCGGAGAGCTCGGCTGCGGAGGTGTCCGCAAGGGTTTGCGGACGCAGCAGCCTGCCCTTGAGGAAGGCGTCGAAGAGTTCGGGCTGTGCGGCGGCGGTCTTGAGGTCTTCGAGGCGGCGGTCGCCCCAGGAGAGCTCCTGCCACAGTTCGAGTGCCTGGAGGACCTGGAAGCGCTTGTCCACGCCCGGAATGGATTCGTAGTCTTCCAGCGCGAAGGCGATCACGCCCCGCAACATCAGAATTTCGGAGCGCAGCAGGTAGCTCTGCAGTCCTTCCAGCCGCCAGCCGATGCCCGCGCGCAACAAGGCGTTCTCGATCGCGATCGACTGATGCGGGGCGCGCAGAATGACGGCGCAGGCGTCCAGTCGCTTGCTGCGCTGCTGCCAGTCGAGCAGGGCTGAAATGAGTTTGCCGGCCTCGTCCTCGCTGTCGGCGCAGCGCACCAGCCGCAGCCGTGCGTCGTGGTCGCGGCCGGATTCGACGGGCTTGCTCTTCAGGAAATGCGTGGCGACGGCCATTGCCGGGCCGTGGCGGAAAGTGATGGTGAGCGGCAGACGCTTCACCCCGCTCCAGTTTGCGCCCAGCCGCGCGCTCAGGAAGCTGGCGTCGGCGCCTGCCCAGAGGTGGATGACCTGATCGAAGTCGCCCGCACCGGTGAACCAGGCACGACCATGCTCAATCAGGTGCTCGAGACAGGTGAGGGTGGCGGGGTTCATGTCCTGCAGTTCGTCGGCGATGACCACACGATAGCCCGGCAGGCTGACCGGCACGTTGCCTTGCGTGAGCAGCACGGCCAGATCGTAGGTGGCGTCGAACTCGGTGCGCCAGGCACAGCCGTCGCCATCGCCGGCGCGGGCCTTCTCCAGCTGACGGAAGAGCGCGAACAGGCCTTCCGGCACGTTGAGGGCTTCCGCCCGAGAGGCGACGCTGTCGTCATCCTCGATCTCGGGCGAGATCTGTTGCGCCTTCATCTGGCGGACGATCTTCAGAAAGTCGGCGATCGGGGCGTTGTGTTCGGGCAGCCAGAGCTCGCGCGGGTTGCGCCGTGCAGCGTTGATGCGCTGGACTTCGGTCACGGCACTGCGCACATGTGGTGCGACGTCTTCGAAACTGGGCAGAAAGGGCGTTTCCCGCCCCTCGTGATCGCGCAGCACCTGAAGCGCGAACTCGTCGAAGGTCGTGCAGCGCACGCGTCGCGCCAGTCTGTCGTCGAGACCGATCTCGATCAGGCGCATCTTGAGCACCCTTGCCGCTTCAGCAGAAAAGCACAGGGCCACGATGTGATCGGGCGATACGCCACGCTTGACCGATTCGGCGATGCGCAGCGCGAGCGTGGTGGTCTTGGCCGCGCCGGCATTGGCCATGGCAATGATGTAGCGCGCGCTGTGGGTCTGGATTGCACGCTGCTCGGCGGTCGGCTCAAAGCCGACTGGACTAAAACGCGGTTCGGCCTTCATGCTGCCTCGGTCGCAATGAGGCTGGACGTTTCAAGCAGGCGTGTAAAAGCTTCCTCGTCAATCGGCCTCGAGAACAGGTAGCCCTGCGCGTAGTCGCATCCAGCGCTGCGCAGGAGGTCGCGCTGTGCAGCGGTTTCGACCCCTTCGGCGACCACCTTCATGCCGAGTTTGTGCGCCATCACGATCATTGCCTCGGCGATGGCCAGGTCGGAGGCGTCGGTGGTGAGGTCGCGGACGAAGGAGCGATCGATCTTGAGGTAGTCGATATCGAATTTCTTGAGGTAGGACATTGCCGAGTAACCGGTGCCGAAGTCGTCGATGCTCACCTGGACGCCGGCGTCGCGGAAGGCCATCAGGGCTTCGATCACGACCGGACGGGTATCGAGCAGGAGGCCTTCGGTGATCTCGACGGCCAGGGCGCTTGCGGGCAGCCCGTGTTGTCGCAGGTGCTCGATCCAGCCTGCGCTGCTGCCGCTCATGAACTGGCGCGGGGACATGTTGACGCTGATCTGGATGCCGGCTTCGGCGGTGTCTGCGTCTGCCTTCAGTCCGCGTAATGCATGCCACCGGCTTGCCATTTGCATCGCGCGTTCGAACACCCACTGTCCGATCTCGGAGATGACCCCGATGTCTTCGGCGACCGGAATGAATTCGTCGGGCCCGAGCAGGCCCCGTACCGGATGCAGCCAGCGCACCAGGGCTTCCGCCTTGACGATACGGTTGTCGGAAAGGTCGACGATGGGCTGATAGTGCACGACGAGTTGCTCGGCCTTTACCGCGCTGCGCAAATCGTTTCCGGTCTGGAGGCGCCGCATCGCACTGACCTGCATCGGCTGCGCGAAGTAGCAGAAGCCGTTTCTGCCCTGGGCCTTGGCAGCGTACATGGCCTGATCCGCGTAACCGAGCAGGGTGTCCATTTCGGTGCTGTCGTCGGGGTAGAAGGCAATGCCGATGCTGGCCGATACATAGGCCAGCTTGCCGTCGAGATCGAACGGCATCTGCATCTGCTCGATGATGTGCTGGGCAATGGCGCCAGCAGCGTTCTTGTCTGCGATGCCGGGCGCGATCACCACGAATTCGTCTCCGCCAAGCCGCGATACGGTATCGCTGGTACGCACGGATTTGCTGATACGTGCCGCAGCCTCGACCAGCAGCTTGTCGCCGAGATCGTGGCCAAGGGTGTCGTTGACCTCCTTGAAGCGGTCGAGATCAATGAACAGCTGGGCGAACCGTCCGCCGCCGCGCTGGCTGCGTTTGACTTCCTCGCGCAGCCGGTCGTGGAACAGGCGCCGGTTGGGAAGGCCGGTCAGGGCGTCGTAGTTCGCCTCGTGCCAGACCGCCTGTTCCATGCGCTTGCGTTCGGAGATGTCCAGCATGACGCCCACCAGTCCGCCCAGTTCTCCACGTGCATTGTTGAAGGTCGCCTTGTTGAACACGACGTCATGACGTGTGCCGTCTGCATAGGCAATGCTCGCCTCATAGGTCTGCTTGCCGCCCTGCCTGAAAAGGGCTTCGTCGGCAGCAAAATACCGGTCGGCCAGATCCTTTGGCGAAATGTCGTAGACCGAGCGCCCGATGATCTGATCGCGTGTCTGTCCCAGGTAGTCTTCGAAGGCTGCATTGCAGCCCAAGTAGCGGCCGGACTCATCCTTGAAGAAGACCGGGCTGGGGATGGTGTCGACCAGTTGCTCGATGAAGCGCAGTTGGTCGGCCACCGCGCGCTCTGCCTTGCACCGCTCGGAGACGTCGAGCAGGATGCCGATGATCGCAGGCTTTCCGGAGAGCGTGGTGGCAACGCCGAAGACCTCGACGTCGAGCCTGCTGCCGTCGCTGCGTACGCCTTCGAAATTGAAGAAGCTCGATTTGACTTCGCCCGACAGGCGGCGGTCGATCTCGCGCTTGGCCAGGGGTTGATAGGCCGGGGCGATCAGTTGCGTCGGCCCCATGCCGGCGCACAAGACCTCGGGTGTGTAGCCGAACAGGTCTGCCAGGCGCTGGTTGACGAAGATGAAGCGATCGCCCTGGATGACGTAGACACCGCTCAGCTCATTGCTGAGAAGGCCCATGAGCAGGGGCGCCGCCTCTTGCATCAGCCTGTTTTCGACGTCTGCCGGCATCATCACTGCAGAATGCGACAGGGCTGTGCAGTCGGTCCGCTGGCGCGGGCTGCCGCCGCGGTCGGGGCAAAGAGCTGGGCTGGGGCCGGGTGCCGGCGTTGGGGCTTCGATCGATCGTCCTGAGTGTTCATGCGGCATTGTCGCACATGCAAAACATGCGCAGGAGGCCGCCGTGCGGGCGATGTTTCATGGCCGGCAGCAGTCGGTGCAGGGCACTGCATTCAGGCCGCCGGCGAACGGCGGATCCCACCCGTTTCGCCACGCCACCATTCTGTCAGCGGCCGGCCATCGCCCAGTCCGGCGAGTTGCTGATCGATTGCGTCGTGATTGCCCCACACGACGTCGCTCAGCATGCCCTCGGCCACCTGCGATTCGATATCGCTGCAGTAGAGCCCGAGTTCGCGCTGCACATAGAAGCCGTAGGTACGACAGGCCACCGGGCGCTGCGCATAGACCGGGCAGGCGCCGGAGGCTTCATCGAGCAGGGGGCAGACGACGGGGCGGGTGTGTATGCCGGCCAGCGCAGCGATCTTGCGGTCGATGTCTTCGAGCCGCGCTGGCGTCATCTGCTTCAGCCCGTCCTGCAGCAGGTCCCACTCCGCAGCCGTCAGTCTGGGGATGTCGGCCAGTCGCCGGCAGCAGCTGTCACAGCCCTTGCCGCACAGCCAGTCTGCACGTTCGGCGCGGATGGCATCGACGCGACCATCGATTTCGGCGTGAAGCTGGAGCAGCGGCTTGTCGTTGTGCACAAGGAATCCTGGGTGAGGCGCTTGCTGGCGCGGGCGGGGCGATTGTACGCCCCGCAGCGCATCGTCCATAAGCGGGTTTGCCGCACTCAGGCAGCGGGTGCAAATGGCGCGTCCGGGATGGCCGGAGTGCCTCCGCTCATGCGGTCGGCCAGCACCCGGGCCGACCCTGCAGCCAGCGTGAAACCGAGGGCGCCCTGACCGAGATTGAGCCATACGCCGGGGACTTTCGATGCGCCGATTATGGGCCGTCCGCTGGGTGTCGCGGGACGCAGGCCGCACCATTCCCGCGCGCGGGAGAGGTCTGCTGCCGTGCCGAAATTCTCTGCCGTCTCACGCTTCAGGAGGTCGATGCGGGCGGGCCTGATGCTGCGGTCGTGGCCAACGATGTCGGCCATGCCCGCGACCCGGAGCAGATCTCCGATCCGTGCGTAGACGACTTTGCGCTGAAAGTCGGTGATGCTGATTTCCGGCGCTTTGCCCGGCGCGACAAGGGGCGCGCTGATGCTGTAGCCCTTCAGCGGATAGATCGGCACGCCAACCCCGACGCTGCGCAGCAGGCTCCCCGCATCCACCCCGTTTGCGATCACGCAGGCGTCGCCCCGGATGCGGCCCCGGTCGGTCTGCAGTGCGTGATAGCGGCCCGCTGTCAGTTCGATGCGTTCGACCCGCTCTGACATGCGGAAGGTCACCGCGCCGGGGCCTTGGCGCAGGCCCCGTTGCAGCGCTTCACACAGTGCGAGGCAGTCGCCCACCTCCTCGCTCGGGGTGTGAATGCCGCCGGCGAGGTGTGGGGCCATGCGCTCGAGCGCCGGTTCGACGTCGAGGCAGCCGCGTGCATCCAGTGCGCACTGCTCGCCATCGGCGCCGGAGCTCGATGCGAGCAGGCGGCGTGCGGCGGCGAAGCTCGCCGGATCCCGGTGGAGTACCAGCTTGCCGTTGCGACGCCAGGCGAAGTCGAAGTCCGTGGTCTTGCGCAGCTCATCCATCAGGCGTCTGCTGTACAGCGACAGGGGCAGCAGGCTGGCAATCGAGGCGGCCTGATCGTGGCCGTTGCATGCACGCAGGAACTGCGCGATCCATGCCCATTGCCGTCTGTCGAAAGCGGGCTTGAAGCGTATGGGGGCATCGCTGCGCAGCATCCAGCCCGGGATCTTGGCCAGCACGCCCGGTTCGGCGAGCGGGGCGACATAGCGGTAGGAGAGCTGGCCGCCATTGGCATGGCTTGCCCCCTGTCCGACGCGCTCGCACGCATCGACCACGGTGACCTGATGTCCGTCTGCGCGCAGAAACCAGGCGCTTGCGAGGCCGACGATACCGCCGCCTACGATTGTGATATCCATGTCCTCATGCTCATGTATGCGCGACATTGCCGCGCGCCCACTCTGCCGGAATGTTCATCCCTTACCCGCTTATGAATGTACGTCTTGCGGGCGGCGGGGCGATTGCGGATGATTGTCTATCTCATGTCTTTGGAGCATGGATCGTGCGCTTGCGACATATCGAAGTGTTCCGGGCGGTGATGCTCAGCGGCTCGGTGAGCGGCGCGGCGCGCATGCTGCATGTGTCGCAACCCGTCGTGTCGCGTGTGCTCCGGCATGCCGAAGCAACACTCGGCTTCGCGCTGTTCGAGCGTGCAGGCGGTCGCCTCTCGCCTGCGCCCGAAGCCGAGGCGCTGCTGGTTCAGGTCAAGCGTGCCTATGCCGAGATCGAACGCATCGACACGCTGGCAGCCAACCTCCGGCGCGGTGCATCGGGGCTGTTGCGCGTGGCGGCGACGCCGTCGCTCGCTTCACAACTGCTGCCCGACACCCTGTGCGCCCTGAGCGCGCATCACCCCGACGTGCAGTGCGACCTGTGGGCGATCCACACCCGCGAAATCGAGGAGCACCTGCTGGCGCTCGAGATCGACGCCGGCATCGCGCTCGAGCCACCGGCGCATGTCGCGATCAGCGCATCGGTGCTGTGCGAGAGTGAAATCATGCTGGCGGTGCCGCAGTCCTGGCTGGCGCGTCAGCGCGCGGCCGATGGCTTTCTGTGGCTGCAGTCGCAACCCTGCGTCACGCTCTCGGATGCGACGCCGCTGGGCGAAGCCCTGTCAGCGCTGCTCGATGCTGCCGGCTGGCAGGTGCGGGAGGCGTTTCGCGTCCAGACCTACGTGCTTGCCGGCGCGCTGGTGGAAAAGGGCCTGGCCTACGCCTTTGTCGATGGATTCACGGCGGCCACGCTGGATGCTGCGCGCGTGCGCCTGGTCCGGCTGTTGCCCGCCGTTCCGGTTCAGCTCAGGCTCATGCGTGCGGCGAGTGTGGCGCCTTCGGTCCTGCTTGGCAGCTTCGGTCAGATGCTGGGCGTGGCGGCCGCGACGCAGCTCGAGCAGCTTGCCGCGAGCATGAAGCAGCCGGCGCTGGATCTTCGCGGCAAGCTGCTTCATGCTCGCGGCCATCAGGGCGACTAGGTTTCGAGCGCTGCGGCCAGCTCAAGCAGGCTGGCGCAGGAGACATCCACTGTGGTGCCTGCGGCGGTCTCACCCATGCCCGGTCCGCATTCGTCCGGGCGCGCGATGAAGGCAGTTCGCAGGCCCGCTGCGGCGGCGGCTGCGAGGTCTGAGGAGTGGGCGGCCACCATCATCGTTTCGCCCGGTTCGAGGTCGAAGGCCCCGGCCGCGGCGAGATAGACGGCCGGCTTGGGCTTGTAGTCGCGCGCCAGTTCCGCGCCGAGGATGGCATCCCAGGGGAAGTCGTTGCGCCGCGCGAGATCGACCATCAGCGAGATGTTGCCGTTGGAGCAGGGGGCGAGGCGGAACTGCGCTTTCAGGCGGTGCAGCCCCGGTGATACATCGGGCCAGGCGTCGAGCCGGTGCCACGCCAGGTTGAGTTCGCGCCGCACGGCCTCATCGACGCGGTCGAGGCCGGCACGTTCGAGCACGATGTCGAGGTTGCGGCGGTGCAGGCGGTCGAGCTTGCAGAACGGGATATGGCCGGACCTGACCTCTTCCATGGCGGGCTGGTATTCGTTGCGCCACGCATCTGCGAATGCCAGCCAGTCGGTGTCGATGCCAAGCGGCGAGAGCGCCTTGCGGGTCTCGCGTGCAATGGAAGTGCGCCAGTCGACCAGCGTGCCGAAGACGTCGAAGATGAGTGCCTTGACCTGATGCATGGGGCCTCCCGGGCGGAATACGGTCAGGTCTGCGCGCAGCGCGCCAGATCGAGTGCGGCGGCAGCGTCGCGCTTTTCGACGACCTTGAGCATCAGCAGCAGCACCGTGCCGACGACCATCACCGCCGCAGCCATGTAGAGGCCGCCGTTGTAGCTGCCGAGATGGGTTGCGAGCCAGCCGGTCACGGCGGGGCCGATGATCTGCGCCACGCCATAGGAAAGCGTCATCTTGCCCATCATCTTGGCGGGGCGGGTCGGATAGTAACGGCCCGCCATGGTCAGCACCAGGCTCACCATGCCGATGAAGGTGCCGCCGAACAGCAGTGCGCCAAACACCGTGGCGACGAGCCCGCCGACCACGACCGGCAGCAGGATGCCGACGATCTGCAGCACTGCAGCCAGGATCAGCGCATTGAGGTCGCCGGTGCGGCGCGCAATCAGATCCCAGTTGAAGCACGACGGTGTGCCGGCGATGCCGATGGCCATGAACACCAGCGTGCCCTGTCCGCTGAGGCCGGGCAGTTGGTCGACGATGGCGACGATGAAGGTGGCGCTGACCACGTAGCCCACACCGGCGCAGAAATACGCCGCCATGAACAGCCGCATGAAGAGCGGGCTGGGCGGCTTGTCCACCAGTTTCTGCCCGGTCGTGGTGAGGCCGCTGCGGTCGGGCGGCGGCAGCCAGCGCAGCGCCGGGTACAGCAGCAGACAGCCGATGACGGTGAAGGCGAACCACTGCTCGCGCCAGTCGAGCCATTGATTCATCAGGGCCACCGCAATCGCGCAGCCGGCGATGCCCAGGCCGATGCCGGCGAAGTGAATGCCGAGTTCGCTGCGGTGATTGTGGCGGATCAGCCAGTTCAGGATCAGGCCGGTGCCGAGCAGCATGCCGGCCGCGCTGCTCAGGCCGGCAATGAAGCGTGACACCGCCCACACCGTGGTGTCGGTACTCAGCCCCATCATCGCGGTGCTGAGGATGGCCACCACCAGACCGATGCGGTACAGCTTGTCCTTGAGCACCAGGTCGCTGATGAGCGAGGCGACGATTGCGCCGCACAGGTAGCCGGCGTAGTTGATGGCCGCAAGCCAGCCCGCCTCGGCCACGCCGAGACCGGCCTGCTGCTGCATCAGCGGCAGGAGCGGCGTATACGAGAAGCGCGCCACACCCATCACCAGGATGAGGCTGAAAATGCCGGCGCTGAGTACTTTGATGCGTTGTCTCTGGTCGCTCACGGTATGCATCCATGGTTCTTTGTGGAGCTACCTTAAACAGCGTAAGCTATCTGTGCAAATGATTTGTTTAGAACTGAGTGTTCTGTATTGGAGATATGGACATGGAGCTGGTCGCGCTGCGCACCTTTCAGGCGGTGGTTGAGGAGGGCGGCATTCTTGCCGCCTCGCGCAAGCTCAACACCGTGCAGTCCAATGTCACCAACCGCATCCAGCGCCTGGAGCAGGAGCTCGGCGCGGAGCTGTTCTTCCGCAAGGGGCGCGGCATGGAGCTGGCGCCTTCGGGGCGGGTGTTGCTCGATTACGCGCGCCAGATGCTCCAGCTCGAACGTCAGACCAGCGCCGCCGTGCGCCTGGTGGGGGAGAGCACGGGCGAGCTGCGTGTGGGCTCGATGGAGACCTTCGCCGCCCTGCATCTGCCCGCTGCGCTGAAAGCGGTGCGAGCCGCCCATCCGGGCCTGGAGCTGAGGGTGCAGACGCAGACCAGCGCCGCACTGGCCGAGATGGTGATCGACCACAAGCTCGATTGCGCCTTTGTTGCGGGGCCGGTCATGCATGCCGACCTGCATTTCGACGAACTGGTGGTGGAAGAGCTGGTTCAGGTCAGTGCGTCCGGCACCAGCCCGGTCAGTCAGCCGCTGATCATCTTTCGCGAGGGCTGTGCCTACCGGACGCGCGCACTGTCGTGGCAGCGCGCATCCGGCAACGCGATGGCGGATGCGATGGAGTTCGGGACGCTGGAAGGCATCCTCGGCTGTGTTGCCGTCGGCCTCGGGTGGACGCTGATGCCGCGCCGGGTCGTCGAGCAGTCACCGCATTTCTCCGGTCTGGTGGTCGAGACCCTGCCCGAGGAGTTTGCGCATGTTCCGACCGGCATGATCCGTCTGCGCTCGGCAGCGCCGATGCCGGCGCTCAAGACGCTGTCCGATGCGGTGATCGCGACGGTGTGACGGACATCGGGGCGGTGGTCGTGCCTCCCCGATTCCGGGCGCCGGCATGCGCTTGCGGGGTTGCCGCAGGCGCATGCGCGGTCATCGTCAGCGCTCGGTCCAGATGGTGGGGTCGAACTCGCCCTTGAGCTCGGGGTACTTGGCCGCGTGGAAATGCGGCGTCAGGCCCGCACGACGCTGCTCCAGATAGTCCTTGGTCAGTTTCGCGACCGTGCCCGACAGCAGCAGGATGGCCACCAGGTTGATGGACGCCATCAGTCCCATCGATGCGTCTGCTGCGTTGAACACCGTTGCCACGCTCTGCAGCGCACCCCACACCACCATGGCGAGGGCGGCGATACGCAGGACGGTCAGCCCGGCGTGGTGACCGACTCCGAGATAGGTGAGGGCGTTCTCGGCGTAGGCGTAGTTGGCGACAATGGATGTGAAGGCGAAGAAGAAAATTGCGATGGCGACGAAATAGGTGCCGAATGCGCCCAGGTGCACCGTCAGTGCGGCCTGGGTGAGCTCGGTGCCGGTGAGCCCGGAGCCGGGCTCCAGCGCCCCAGAAAGCAGGATCATCACCGCGGTTGCGGTGCAGATCACGATGGTGTCGATGAACACGCCGAACGCCTGCACGAAGCCCTGCGACGACGGGTGGTGCGGATCGGGCGATGCCGTGGCCGCTGCGTTGGGCGCGCTGCCCATGCCGGCTTCGTTCGAGAAAAGCCCGCGCTTCACGCCGTTGAGCATGGCCGCGGCAACCGAGCCGGCGACACCGCCGACCGCCTCTTCAAGGCCGAAAGCAGAGCGCACGATATGCATCAGGACGTCCGGAACCTCACCGATGTTGAGGGCCATGACCGCAAGCGCGACCAGCACATAGGCACCGGCCATGAACGGTACGACCAGTTCGGCGAAGCGGGCGATGCCGCGGATGCCGCCAAAGATGACGATGCCGGCCAGTACCGCGATACCCAGCCCGACAGCGATCTTCGGGATGCCGAATGCGGCTTCGACTGCGCTGGAGATCGAGTTCGCCTGCACCGCGTTGAAGATGAGGCCGAAGGACAGGATCAGGCAGACGGAAAAGATTGAAGCCGCCCACGGCGCGCCCAGGCCTCTCGCAATATAGAACGCCGGGCCGCCACGAAACTGTCCGTCCTCGTTGCGCACCTTGTAGAGCTGGGCGAGGGTGCTTTCCGCGTAGGCCGTCGCCATGCCGACGAAAGCCACCATCCACATCCAGAAGATCGCGCCGGCGCCGCCCAGGTAGAGTGCAACCGCCACCCCGGCCAGGTTGCCCGTGCCGACGCGCGAGGCGAGGCTGGTACACAGGGCCTGAAAGGGCGAGATGCCCTCGCGGTCGGCGCTGCGCGAACCGCGAATGGCCCGGATCATCTCGGGGAAATGAACGATCTGCAGGAAGCCCAGCCGCAGCGTGAAGAACACCCCAACCGCGAGCAGTCCGTAGATGAGCACATAGCCCCAGAAGATCGTGTTCAGAAAATCAATCACTGTGTCCATGTGGAAACTCCTCTCATGCCAGGGTTGGGGGGTGCATCCTGTTATCTGCTGTCAGCTTATTGTGTTGCTTCTTCGATCCGGGTCGAGAGATCGAGCCAGATTTCCTCCTGGGCGTCGAGCTCTTCGGTCAGCTTCTGCACCTGGATACCGATCTCGCCGATCTCCTGCGGCGGCAGCGGTGCAGCGAGGCGGGCCTCAAGCGCATGCTTCTGCGTCTGCAGTTCGAGAATGCGCTGCTCGACCTTGCCCAGGTCGCGCCTGAGCACCTTGACCGCCTCCGGGCTCGGCTTTGCGGCCGCCTTGACCGGCGCAGCGACCGGGGCGACTTCCTTTGCCGGGCTCTTCAGTGACTCTTTCAGTTCTTCGCGGGCACGCTTGGCTTCGTCGAGCAGGTAGCGCTGGTAATCGTCGAGGTCGCCGTCGAAAGGCTCGATGCCGCCATGCGAAACCAGCCAGAACTCGTCACACACCGAACGCAGCAGCGAACGGTCGTGGCTGACCAGCATCACCGTGCCTTCGAACTCGTTGAGCGCCATCGCCAGCGCCTCGCGGGTGGCGAGGTCGAGGTGGTTGGTCGGCTCGTCGAGCAGCAGCAGGTTGGGGCGCTGCCACACCAGCATGCACAGCACCAGGCGCGCCTTCTCGCCACCGCTCATGGTGCCGACGGCCTGCTTGACCATGTCGCCGCTGAAGTTGAAGGTGCCGAGGAAGTTGCGCAGATCCTGCTCGCGTCCGCTCTGGCCGGCAGGCAGGCCTTCGCGGGCCATGCGCACCATGTGTTCGAGCGGATTGTCCTGCGGACGCAGCACGTCGAGTTCCTGCTGCGCAAAGTAGCCGATGTTGAGGCCCTTGCCTTCGGTGATCTCGCCGGCCGTGGCCTTGAGGGCGCGGGCAACGGTCTTGACCACGGTCGACTTGCCCTGACCGTTGGCACCGAGAATGCCGATGCGCTGGCCCGCCATCACCGACTTGCTGACATTGCGCACGATGGTGGTGGGCGGTGTGCCGGCCGGCGCGTCCTCGGGAGGCGGGTAGCCAAAGCAGGCGTGCTCCATGGTCAGCATCGGGTTGGGCAGGCTGACCGGCTCCTTGAACTCGAAGGTGAAGTCGGCGCTTGCCAGCACCGGTGCCAGGCGCTCCATGCGGTCGAGGGCCTTGACCCGGCTCTGTGCCTGCTTGGCCTTGCTCGCCTTGGCCTTGAAGCGCTGGATGAACTTCTGCAGGTGGGCGATCTTGTCCTGCTGCTTGGCGTAGGCGTTCTGCTGCAGCTCCATCTGCTGCGCGCGGGTGTCTTCGAAAGTGCTGTAGTTGCCGCCGTAGCGCGTGAGCTTGCTGTTGTCGATGTGCAGCGTGACGTTGGTGATCGCGTCCAGAAACTCGCGGTCATGGCTGATCACCACCAGGGTGCCGTCATAGCGCTTGAGCCAGGCTTCGAGCCACACCAGCGCGTCGAGGTCGAGGTGGTTGGTCGGTTCGTCGAGCAGCAGCAGGTCGGACGGGCACATCAGTGCGCGTGCCAGCTGCAGGCGCATGCGCCACCCGCCGGAGAAGCTGTTGACCGGATTGCACAGCTCGGTGGTCTTGAAGCCGAGACCGAGGATCAGCGCCTGCGCGCGCGCCTGGGCGTCATGCGCGCCGGCGTCGTGCAGGGCCATGTAGGCGTAGGCCATGCGTTCGCCGTCGTCCCCCGCTTCTGCCGCGGTCACTTCCTTCTGCGCAGCGAGCAGGGCGACGTCGCCCTCGATGACGAAGTCGGTGGCGGACTGGTCGGTTTCCGGCATGTCCTGCGCCACCTGCGCCATGCGCCAGTGTGCGGGAATGCTGAAGTCGCCCGAGTCTTCGTGCAGGGTGCCGTTGAGCAGTGCGAACAGGGTGGATTTGCCGGCGCCGTTGCGCCCGACCAGGCCGACCTTTTCGCCCGGGTTCAGGGTAACGGATGCGTTGTCGAGCAGCACCTTGGCGCTGCGGCGCAGGGTGACGCTCTTTAGGGTGATCATGCTGGTGAAACTCCGGTGGATGGCCTGTTGGCAGCACGGTGCCGCGAGGCCGGTAAATCGATGCGGTGCAGTGGTGCTGAGGGCGGCATTCTGGCGAGGCCATGACGGCGAAGCCCGCCCGTGGAAGTCTGCCGTGGCGACCACATGTCGACGAAGCGGACCTGTCGGAAGCAATCCGTCCTTCTGCGTTGGGCCGAAGTATAAAGCAGTCGCCCGGCGATGTCGGACGCAGGGCACAGAACGGGCAGGCGAAGCGCGCGCGAAACGCGCGGGTCGTTTCTTGTTTTTCCTCAAGGATTGTTGTCGCCGGCTGGATCAGGATGCGGGTCGATGCGATACCGGCCGCAATGAAAGTCCGGACCAAACCCTGATGGAAGAGACCGCGATGTTCGATACTGCAGTTCATTCTTTTGACGCGCGTGGCGTTGCCAAGCGATTTCGCCATGCAGCCATTTTCGGCGCACTCGAGGCTTTGTCCGACGGTGAAACCATGCGCTTCGTAAACGACCACGACCCCCTGCCGCTGCTCGACCAGATCCAGCAGCGCTATGGCCGCCAGGTCGGCATTGCCTACGTGGCACGCGAGCCGGGCAACATCGTCATCGACTTCAGTGTGCAGGTGAGTGAGGCCGCTGCGGGTACTGCCGCGGCAGGCACGGCGGCCGGCAGCTGCGGCGGCGGCAATGGCTGCGGGTGCTCGGGCGGCTGATCTGCCTCAGCGCGCGCGCCGCGGCCGGAACTGGCGGGTGTCGCGATAGTAGTCGCGGCATTCGCTGTCCGGCGTGAGGCCCGGAATGCCCAGCAGCGGCAGGGGCGACAGCGCGCGCGGCGTCAGCACCGTGAACGGGTCTGACAGATGGGCGGCGAGCCAGGCATCGCACTCGGCCTGCGCCTCGGAAGGCGGGAGTCTGAGCCACGCTGGATCGACGACGCGGTAAATGGCCTTGGCGCACAGGCCGAAAAAGGGCTGGCGCAACTGGTCCCAGATGCCATGGCCTATGATCAGAAAGCGCGTGCTCCTGATCAGCTGCGCGCGTCGTTCCCAGAACGCTTCCTCCCATGCATGGGCCGCGAGCAGCGCGGTGATCTCGGCGCTGGACGACACCACCACGATGCCGCATTCGTCGAACTGTGTGAGGGTGTCGCGCATCGGCCCGCGTCCGCTCAGGCCTGCGTCCTTGCGTGCCTGCATCTCCTGCATGTGAAGCGCGTTGCAGCGGGATTTCGTCCGCGGCCATACACACCATGCCAGTGCATTGAAGAAGTCGTGCCAGTCATCGGGCCGGGTGGGTACTTCACCCGTCTCAAAGATATGTGACTCGTAGGCGGGCAGGACGGTTGGCGGCGCGACGAAGCGGATCGGCCTGCCGCCGGTCTCGAGCGTGTGGGCGGCAGTGTGCTGCAACAGCAGGTCGAGCTGGGCGGTGTCCGGCAGCGTCGTATCGGCAAAGCGCGCGAGCAGTTCCGCAATCGGTTCGTAGAGGGGGCGCCCGGCAAGGGCTGCGGGGGCTTCGCGGTCGGGAGTCATGCCTGCTTCCGGCGTCGGTGAATGGGGCGGTGCCGGTGTCCGGCTGCGCGTGGAATGGGCTGCAAGCATAGCAGCAGGGGCATGGGTGGCGCCTTGGCCTGGCCCTTGTCATGCTTCTGTAATGCGCTCGCAACCTTGACGAGCGATGCTCAAGCGCGAGCACTCAAGCGTCAGCACAGGATTCACCGGTTCAAGTCGAAGCGTCGTTCGGCGTCGGGAGGGGGCCTGGACAGCTGTCCGCTCAGACCTCTCTGATGATTTCCGCTTATGTCGACCGAGTCGCCGTTTAAGTCCGCCCGTCTGCCGGCCTTGCCCTTCTTCGTCGCGCCCGATGCCGACGCGTGCTGCGGTACGCGCGCTGCCGTCCGTGGCGACATCGAGGAAACCTGGGTTGGCCGCGATGGCTGCCAGCTGTTGTTGCGCCCGGTATGTCCGGCCGATATCGCCAGATCGCGATCCTTTCTGCGCGGATTGTCGTATGGCGCACGCTATTTCCGCTTCGGGCGCGGAGACTTTCAGTTTGCCGAGGCAGAGTTGCAGGGGCTGTGCGACCCCGATCCGCATGAATGCACGGAATTCATCGTGCTTGCTCAGGCCGCAGGTGAGGCGGTGGAGATTGCTGCTGCCCGTTACTGTATCGAGCCCGACGGCATGAGCTGCGAATTTGCCCTTGTGGTGACCGATGCCTGGCAGGGAAGCGGGGTGGGCCGCCGCCTGATGAATGCGCTGATCCGGCATGCCAGAAGCCGGGGATTGAAAACGATGTACGGACAGATTCTGGCGACCAATACGCGCATGCTCGAATTCGCGAAAGGCCTTGGTTTCGGGGTTGAGGCCAGCGCGCACGGACCTGCGGTGAGGCTGGTCCGCACCGCCTTGTCATCAGCCACGCTTCAGGCCTGAAGCGGTGTTCGAAAATCGTGAATTGATTGCAGTCAATCCAATCCGGGGACGTGTTCGCTAGCATGCAGGCATTGCCGGTGAGACGACATGGCCCGGCTCTTTGAACCCCCTGGAATTGACGGAGAAAACAGATGAACAAGAACACCTTGATTGTGGCCGCAGCCCTCTCGGCCCTGCTTGCCGCGTGTGGCGGCCAGGATTCCGGTTCAGCTCAGGGCACGGCGGCGCCCGCTGCGCCTGCTCCCGCCCCGGTCGCCGCAGCCCCGGCTCCGGCGCCGGCATCTGTAGCGCCTGCGAATGCTGCGGGCGAAAGCGTGTACAAGAAGACCTGTGCGCTGTGCCATGCAGCGGGTGTGGCCGGTGCGCCGATGCCGGGCAACAAGGATGAATGGGCTCCCCGTATCGCCCAGGGCATGGACGTCCTGCACAAGCATGCACTCGAGGGATTCACCGGTGAGAAAGGCATGATGCCGGCGCGCGGCGGTGCGGCAACCCTGAAGGATGAGGAAGTGATGGCGGCGGTCGATTACATGGTCGCAAAATCGCAGTAATCGTCTGCAGCCCCGCAGGGCTGCGACACAAACAGAATGGAGGCCCGCGAGGCCTCCATTTTTTTGTCCGGCGCGCTGTGCCTCAGCCTGAGTGCGAGGCGTGGCTGGCGTCACGCAAGCGGGCGAGGGTGTCGGCGTCGATGTCTTTCAGCGTGACGATGCGCCCACCGCGTTGCGCAACAAAGGCGGCGGCCTCGGTGGCACTGGTGAATGCGGGGAGATCCGGGCCGCGCATCGGCCCGCGGGCAGTGGAGCCGAGCACGAAGCTGGCTTTGCCGGCATCGAGCCAATCTCCGCTGCGATGATCGACGACGTAGCGCTTCGCGATGTCGGATGCGCTGTGCTCGGCGTCAAAACGCCTGGGGTCCTGCAGAAAGATCAGCAGATCCACCGGCGAGTCGAAAAAGTGCGCCGAACCGTCTTCGAAGATGATCTGCGCCACCCATGTCGGAAAGCGCGCGGGATACATGCCGCACACCGGGCAGCGCGCATCCGCAGGCGCGGGGCGGGCGTCATGCTTGCCCAGTCCGGAGGCCGGGTTCCACGGATGGGCCGTGGAGGCTCGAGACGGTGGCACGATGCAGATGTCTTCGGGCGAAGGCGAGAACTCGACACTGGGGCGGGCCGCATACTGCCACGACAGTGCCGCCGCGGTTGCAACGCACAGGGCAGCGCTGCCCAGCAGCACACTGCGCAGTGCGCCGCCGCTGTTCATGGCTGTGGGAAGTCCAGTTGCGGGTCGCGCAGCAGGGCTTCGATCAGGGCAGACAGGTTGTCTGCGGGGGAGGCGTCCGTCCGGGTCAGCGGATCGGCCACCGCACGGCCATCGGCCAGGTGCAGATGGTTGGGACGGGTGGCGAGGGTCGGGTGCGTCGGCGCGGTGTCGATGCCCATCTCAACCGATTTCCCGACGGCCTGGCAGGTCCAGCGCAGCGAGTAGGCGTCGGTCGCCGCGTAGCGGATGGTGAGCTGCACGCCGTTGTCCAGGCTGAGCGCGAGTGCGTCCTGCGTCAGCTGCGGTGCGCCCTGCAGACGCTCGCCGAAACGGGCGGTGATGTGGTCGAGCAGTTCGGTGTGCAGGTTCATCAGCGGTTGACCTCCTTCAGTCTGGCCGCAAGGGCGGCGCGGGCAGCCTCACAGGTGTCGGCCAGGATGCGTGCCGCGAGGTAGAGCTCGTAGGCTGGATGCTCGGCGACCGTGCCGCTGGCGATGCTGTCGAGGAGCGCGGTTTCGTCCGTGGCGCCGGCGTGCTGCAGCACCCGTCTGCGGTTCTCGCGCGTCTCGTAGATCACCTTTGCGGTCTGCTGCAGCTCTGCTGCGATCTCGGGTGAAACATGTTCGTAGATGGATTCCATGGCTTACATCCTCTTGTCGTGCAGGGCGCCGCCGTCGAGGATCGCCATGTCGGGCGTCACCTCGTCGAAGCGCAGCACCTTGCCGCCTTCGGTATCGGCAAACTTGCGTGCATCGTCCGCGCTGGCGAACGAGGCGATGGTCGGCCCCATTGAGCCGGTGCGCTTCGAGCCATGTACATAGGTGGCCGTTCTGGCGTCGATCCAGTGGCCTTTCGGGTTGTCCCAGTCGGCCTTGGCCATGTCCTGCACGAACATCGCACTGACGCGGCGGGCCTGCTCCGGGTTGAGGTAGATCGAGAACATCTCCACCGTGTCGCAGAAGAACTCGGGCTGGGTGAGGCCGTCGAAATGAATCTGGGCCTTGGGGCCGGGATAGTCGGCCAGCAGCATGCCGTCGAGGGCGCAGCTGGTGCTGCGGTCGATTTCGACGGCAAGGATGCTGCTGTCCGAGCCCTTGTCGGCGCCGCAGGCTGCCAGCAGTCCCGCGGCAAGCAGCACCGTGACGGCGCCGCGCAGGCGGATGAGGGGGGAGCGGGAGGGGTTCATTTTTGTACTCACTTTCTGAAGCGCCACGCCGCAATGCCGAGCGGCAGAGCGATCCAGGCAAACATGACGACGCCCAGCAGTGCAGGGTTGGCCAGGCTGGGGGGGAAGACGGTGGCGAGGCCGTAGAGCGCACGCACATCCTCCAGCGAAAAGATGTTGAGGATGCGGAACACGTCGGCGGGGTTGAGCAGCAGCAGGTAGGGGAAGAGCTCGCCGCCCCACTGTCCGCCGCTGACGACGAGGGCACCGAGCAGCAGCAGGTCGAACACCAGCACGAAGAAGAACCACATCGCGATCGCGAGACCGGAGGCGCGGGTGCGGTCGCCGGCGAACACCGACAGCATCACCGCCAGACTGAGAAAGGCGCAGCCGAGCAGCACCGAGCTGAGCATGAAGCCGAAGTAGTGGAACAGCGCGTCGAGCTCGAGCTGCGACGACAGCACCACCGCCACCAGCCCGAAACCGGCCACGGTGGAAAAGGTGAGTGCGGCAGCCAGGCCGAGATACTTGCCCAGCAGCAGCTCCACCCGGGTGATCGGCATCGACAGCAGGAGGTCGAGCGAGCCGCGTTCGCGCTCACCGACGATGGCGTCGAAACCGAGCACCAGCGCGATCAGCGGGATGAGATAGATCACCAGGCTGACCAGGCTGGCGATGGTGACGTCGATTGAGCGAAAGCCGACTGCGCCCTGCTGTGCGGCGCCGAAATAGGCGATCACGAGGGCGAAGACCGTGAATACCAAGGCAACCGCAAGTACCCAGCGGTTGCGGATGCGGTCCCAGAATTCCTTGCCGGCGATGGTGGCGATCTGTGCGATTTCCATGTTCGCCTCCTTAGTCCGAAAAGCCGAAGAACACGTCTTCGAGCGAGGGTTCGCGTACGGTGAGGTCGCGCACCCGGCCATCGAGTCCGGCGAGGGCCTCGATCACCGCCATCTTCGACTCGCGCCGACACTGCACGGCGACGTGATCGTCGCGGGCCTCGATGGCGATCACCGGCAAGTGGCCGAGCGCGTTGCGTACCGCGTCAAAGTCCTCGGGCGCGACGTGAACGCTGAACCACAGCGGCAGATCCATCTCTTCGCGCAGCGCCTGCACCGTGCCGCTGGCCTGCACCTTGCCCGCGGTCATGATGGCGAGCCGGTCGACCCGCTCCTGGATCTCGGCGAGGATGTGGGAGGTGATCACCATGGTCACGCCTTCGCTCTTGAGCTGGCGCAGGATGGCGTAGAAACCGCGGATGGCTTCGGGGTCGAGGCCGGTCGTGGGTTCGTCCAGAAACAGGATGCGCGGCTTGCCAAGCAAGGCCTGGGCAAAGCCGAGGCGCTGGCGCATGCCTTTGGAGTATTCGCGGACGCGCCGCTTCGCCGCATGGGCAAGGCCGACGCGCTCCAGCGCGGGGGCGCAGTCCGCCTGTGGCGCTGCCTTCAGGCGGGCGAAGAACTGCAGCGTCTCAAGGCCGGTCAGGTTGTCGTAGAGCACGACGTTTTCCGGCAGGTAACCGACGCTGCGGCGCACTGCGCGAAAGTTGCCGCCGCCAACGACGGCGCCGTCGATGCGGATCTCGCCGGCCGTTGCGGGAATGAGGCCGAGCATCATCTTGAACATCGTGCTCTTGCCGGCGCCGTTATGGCCGATGAGGCCGAACAGCTCGCCGCTGCGGACATCGAGATCGACGCCGTCAACCGCGTGGATTGCGCCGTAGTGCTTGCGTACCCCGCGGGCGACGATCACGGCGTCGCCCGAATCAGTCGGGGTGGGGGAAGTGTCTGCCACGCCATTGGCTCCAGTCAGGGTGGGTCGGCTGCATATGCGGCTTGGGGTCGACGATGCTCGGTGCGCGCAGCAGCGGAAACTGCTGCGCTACCAGGCGCAGGGTCTGCACCGCCGGGCTGGCGAGCAGCAGCTTCATCATCGGGTGGCGCCATGACAGGCGGTCCACCATGTCGTTGGCTTCGTACTGCACGTCGCCGATGCCGTCGCCGTTGCGATCCCAGCCGACGTAGTTACTCCAGTAGTTGCCGCCTTCCTTGCCCCAGATCTCGTCGCGTGCAGCGACGTACTTGATCTGGGTGCGGTTGGAGATGAAGTCGTTGCCTTCGGCCTGGTTGCGGTAGGACCCCGCCCACAGATGCACGCCGACATCGTTGTCGACCACGAGGTTGTTGCGCAGGGTGTTGAACTCGGCGTCGTAGATGAAGAAGCCGCGTGCGTTGCCGGCCACCACGTTGTTCTCGATCACCGAATCCTGGATGGTACGCAGCATGATGCCGTGGTCCGAGTTGCCCCAGGCGCGGTTGTTCCGGATGACCTGGTTGCGGGTCATCATCAGCGCGAGTCCGCCACGGTTGTAGTACGAATCGTTGTCTTCCCACACGTTGTTGTGGGAGTTCATGTAGTGGGTGCCGTAGCGCACGTGATGGATGCGGTTGCGCGCGAACACCGCGTGATGCGACACATCCACGTAGATGCCGTCGCGCACGAAGCTGATGTTGTTACCGATGATCTGTGCGCCCTCGGTGTTGTAGAGCTGGATGCCGTTGCCGCGGTGCTGTGACATCAGATCACGCTTGCCGGCGATCAGGTTGTCGCGGATCTCGACGTTCTTCGAGGTCTCGATCCACAGCCCGAACAGGTTGTAGACGAGGTCACAGTTGAGCACCCGCGTCGAGTCCGAGCCGGGCTGCAGGTAGATGCCCGCATTCTGCTTTTCGAGGTCGGCGCCGGAGTTGATCACGATGAGGCCGTCAATCGTCACCTGCGCGCTGCGGATGCGGATGGTGTCGCCGCGATGGCCGCCGTCGAGGGTCGGGCGGTCGATGCCCTTGAGGGTGAGCGGCTTGTCGAGGACGAGGTTCTCGCGGTAGTGCGCGCGCTCGATGCTCACCGTGTCATTGGCGGCAGCGGCGTCGATGGCGGCCTGTATGGACTCGCCCGGGCGTACCGTCCACGTGGCGGCGTGCACCGAGGTGCACAGCCACAGCAGCAGGACGGGGAGGGCGAAGCGCAGCATGATCGGGGTCAATCCCTGTGTGGTTTGGACGGGGTTCTCAGACACTCACCAGCCCGAGGCTCTTGAGCGACAGGAAGAGCACGGCGCCGATCAGCAGGTTCTTGAACGAGACGTAGCAGATCATGTCCATCAGCGTCGCGCTGCGGTAAGCCGCGCCCCACCACGGGCCTTCCTTGACGTAGGGCTTGGCGCCGAGGCGGACGACGACTTCGAACACGCTCCAGCCGAACCACCAGCCGATGATCGCGCCGGCCTCCAGTCGTCCCATGGCGGCGAGCACCCACACCACCGAGGCGGCCAGCCCAAGGGCCAGACTGGCGGCCTGGATGGCGCGCTGGCGCTGGAAGCCGGTACGGCTCCATGGCCACAGGTGATCCCAGAGCTCGGCGCCGACTCGACCGGCAACGCCGGTCTTGCCGGCATAGGGCGGGTCCATTGGCTCGGTCGGCATTTTCGGATTAACCATTTTGTTTCCCCATGATCGTGGTCAAGCGGGCAATCACTTGGAGGCCGCGACCGGCCTGATCGGAATGTAGTAGCCGTCGGCGCCGATCGGCGTCAGCGTGAGGCCGGCCTTGGTGCGGCGCTTGCGCTCCTGCGACAGCGGGGGGCAGGCATGGTCTTCGTAGTAGTAGACCATGCAGTCCATGCACAGCAGGCATTCGCGCTGATCGATGCGGCCGTCCTTGTCGATGGCCTGCGAGCCGCAACCCACTGCACAGGCCTTGCACGAGTCGCACTCCTGCTTGCGCTTGAGACCGAACCAGCGGAAGGTCGAAGGCATCGCGAGGCCGGCGCCGAGCGGGCACAGGTACTTGCAGAACGGCCGCTCAGTGAAGATCGACAGCCCGAGCAGGGCGCTGGCAAACAGGGTGTAGGGCCAGCTGCGGTTGAACAGTCCGACCAGGAAAGTGGTCTTGAACGGCTCGACCTCGGCCAGCTTCTCGGCCAGCCCCATCGAGAACATGCTCACCGCCAGCAGGCCGAAGAAGACGCCGTACTTTACCCACTTGAGCTTGTCATGCAGGGGCTTGGGCAGCTTGAACTGATAGCGCTTGAGTCCCACCCAGCCGCCGATCTTGTACAGCAGTTCGGACAGCGAGCCGAAGGGACAGGCCCAGCCACAGAACAGGCCGCGGCCCCACAGGAACACGGTGATGATGATGAACCACCAGAAGATGAAGATGAACGGGTCGGACAGGAACAGCTCCCACTGCCACTGGAACAGCAGCGCATGGAACCAGGTCAGCACCTGGGTGATCGAGGGCTGGGCCAGCAGGCCGAAGCCGACGAAGCCGATGCTGATCACCCAGCCGACGTACTTGAAGGCATTCACCGGCCACTTGTTCTTGCGCGTCGAGCGCCGCACCAGGGTGTCGCGCTGCGAATAGACGACGGCGATGGCGACGAGGAAGACGGTGAAGGCGATGATGGTGAGCATGCGCTCCTTCCAGATCTTCAGCCACGCCGGGTCGGGCTTGACGATCTCGGGGTGGCCGCCTTCCATGTAGGTCGCGGGCAGCCAGTATTCGGTGTCGAAGTTGGCGAAGGTCTTGGCGCCGGTGGCCTTGTCCATCTTGTTGGCGAGGAACACCAGCTTCCACGGGTAGGCGGCGGAGAAGGCGCCCGAGCGCACGATGAAGATGGCCGACTCGCTGAAGGCGGGCGCGCCGGCTGCGGCGATGCCGTAGAGGTTGAAGTAGTCGGTGTCGCGGAAGGTGAAGGCGTCGCGCTCCTGGCGCACCTGCACACGGTCGTAGATGCCGCCGCGCACGAAGCCCGAGCCCTTGAACGACTCGATGCCGGCGCTGCGCACGATGAAGATGGCGTGGTCGCCTTCGCCCAGCCGGCTCATCAGGCTGTTGTAGGGGCCGTCGCCAAGCACGGCGCGGCCGACGGTGGGCTGGTTGAGGTAGCCGAACCAGAGGTCGATATAGGGCTGGCCACGGTGCGGCAGGCCGACTTCTTCGGCGGTCACGGTGAGGCGCTGTACGCTGCCGTCTTCCACCAGTTGCTGCCAGCCCGGCCTGGCGCCGGTATCGATGAATTTCGCCTGCGGACGGATCGTCGGCTTGAGGATGCCAACCTGCTTGGCCACTTCGCCGCCGGACAGCATCATCACCTGGTTCTGCGCGATCACGGTCACGGTGGCGCCGGTGATGGCGTCGAGACCGATGATGTCCTGCTCGGGGCGCGAGCGCCCGATTTCGATGTTGTCGCCGACGAACTTGCCCAGGTACTGGTTGTTGAATTCGATCAGCGCTTCTTCCGGGATGCCCAGCAGCAGGATGGGCTCGGAGTGCTTGAGCACCTTCACCCCGGTGAAGTGACCGCTGGTGTCCATGCCGATCAGGGTGACCACCGGCTTGCCCGAGTAGGCCGGGATATCGGTGATGTCGGTCGACAGCATGACGTAGCCGAGCAACTGCTTGCCGCCGTCCGCGCTGCGATAGGCCTCGACATAGGGGGGCTGACCCTTGCGTTCGGAGAAACTGTCTGCGCCCGGCATCACGTCGGCACAGGCGACGTAGTCGCACATGCGCGGCGAGCTGTTCAGTTCGGGCGGAAGCTGCGCTTCATACGAATTGGCGAAGGCCGATCCCGCGCAGGCCCCGAGCGTGAGCGCGAGGGCCAGGTTGCGTAGTGCTGCGAGGGCAGACATTCGGGAACTCCTCGATGGATAACAGTAGATGCGGAAAGACTAATTTGCCAAGGCAGCGGGTGCCTTGTTTCGTATCAAGTTGGCCGGGGCGAAGAAAAAAAAGCGGGGGGCTGACGCCCCCCGAAAACTGCTTGTCATCACCCGGCGCTGCAGGTTTTACCCTGCAACGTCATGGCTTTCGGTCAGGCCTCGACGATCATGCGCGAGCGCATCTCGAGGTGCAGGGCGTGGCAGAAGTTGGTGCAGTAGCACCAGTACACGCCCGGCTGGTCGGCAACGAAGGTCACCGACTGGGTCTGTTGCGGATTGACGATGAAGTTGATGTCGTACTTCGGAATCGCCATGGCGTGGGTCAGATCCTCCACCTTGTCGAGGTTGGTCAGGATGATGGTGACTTCGTCGCCCTTCTTGACCTTGAACTCGCGCAGGCTGAAGGCTGGTGCCTGGCTGGTGAGCTTGACCGTGACCTTCTTGCCGTCGCGGAACACGCCCGATTCCTTCGGATCCTTGACCGCATGCGGGAAGTCGTCGAGGTTGTAGATCTGGCGCGTCTTGATGATGTCGCGGCGGATGATGATGGAGTCGTGCGGCTCGGAATACACCGAGTGGTCGGCCACCAGTTTCATCTTGTCGCCGCTGATGTCGATCAGCTGGGCGGTTTCGGCATGCAGCGGGCCGACGGGCAGGAAGCGGTCCTTGGAGAACTTGTTGTCGGACACGAAGTAACGGCCGTCGGATTCCTTGGTTTCACCCATCGAGGTGAAGCCATGACCCGGCTGATAGTGCACGTCGATACGGTCGAGCACCACCTTGGCCGCGGTGTCGCCCTTGAACGACTTGATCGCGGCTTCCACGTTCCACTTCACGATCTGGCTGTCGAGGAAGAGCGTGGTGTAGGCATTGCCCTTGTTGTCGAAACCGGTGTGAAGGGGGCCAAGGCCGATTTCCGGCTCGGCAACTACGGCTTCGCGGGCTTCGGGCAGTTCGCCGTCGAACCACTTCAGCACCAGCGCATGTTCGATGACGGAGGCCGTCGGTGACAGCTTGCCGGAGCAGGCGTAGTACTTGCCATCGGGGCTGATGTTCACGCCGTGCGGGTTCTTCGGGATCGGCACATAGCAGGTCAGTGCGGTCTTGGGGTCGGCGTTCGAGGCGCGTGTGCCATCGACCACGGGCACCTTTGAGCTGCCGATGGTGGTGAACTTGCCGGCCTTCACCGCTTCTTCGATACGGGCGACGTTGAAGAACAGGCAGGCGTCCATCTCGGCGCCCATCATGCCTTCGTAGTGGATACCCATCTCGGTGTTGTACTGGTTGGTCGCAGCCAGCTTGCCGTCGTAGGAACTGGCGACGAGGTCGCAGTTGCCGTCGATCAGTGCCTGCCAGCGCACTTCCATGGTCTCGGCATCGACGCAGGTAAACAGCGACTTGTACTTGCTGCCGTCTTCCATGTCGCGGCCGTCATTGGGCAGCGGAATCGAGAACTCGGCACCGCAGAACACGCGGGTGGTGTGGTTGATGGCCGCATCGACCGGGTCGCGCTTGTCGGGGAAGGTGCCGTGGAAACCCTGGATGTTGGGAATCTCGGTGATCTTGTCGGTCTCCATCGTGTCCATGCGGATACGGGCCAGGCGACCGTGGATCTTGTCGTTCACGAACATGTACTTGCCGTCGTAGGTGCCGTCGGTGTACGAGGGGTGAACGTGGTGGGTGTCGCCGGTGGTGTACTTGGGCGTGCCGTTGGGCTTGGTGCCGAGGATGGCCTTGGATTCGTTGGTCGTGCCCCAGCCGACCAGGCAGTCCATGTTGAACACGGGGATGCGCTTCAGCTCACGACCCGACGGCAGGCCGTAGATACGGCATTCGCCCGAGTGACCGCCGCTGGAGAAGGCATAGTATTCATCGAGCTGACCGGGCGCGACTTCGTACTTGCCGACTTCGAGATGCTCTGCGGCTGCCATCGGTGCCGTTGAGGCAGCGGGCGCGGGAGCTGTTTCCTTGTTGCAGGCCGAGAGCCCGACCGACAGGCCGGCACCGGCGAGGCCGGCGAATGCGGCGGTGTTCAGAAACTTGCGGCGGCCCGGATCGGGCATCTCGCCGGCCGGCTTCATCTTGGCTTCGTTCATGATCGTATGGCTCCGTTTCAGCTGTGGTAATTGCATGTCGAGGCACCGGGCGCATCGCGTGCTGCGGGCGGAAACGCGGGCTGTCTGCCTGCGACACATTGTCCTGTGACGTTTTGTCGCAGGGACACTTTAGGAGCGCTGGATATTGAAATCCTTGATTCATGACAAGGACGGAAAATCAGTCGATCGATTAGGGAAGCTCTGATCTATTCAGAGCCGGTAAAATACTGAAGTC
>TARA_R110001583_G_scaffold39890_1_pt1 | contig 40567 bp, 32 predicted proteins | sample TARA_R110001583 | Tara Oceans TARA_R110001583 (sample SAMEA4398432) | marine metagenome | biome: Polar Biome; feature: [MES] marine water layer (ENVO:01000295) within the mesopelagic zone...; material: water (ENVO:00002006), including particulate matter (ENVO:01000060) such as...... | reverse complement strand
CTCGTAAAATTCGAAAGGCGCTTAGAAGTATGGCTATGAGCAGAAATATTATCGACGTTGAAAATATTTCAGTACTATTAAATATGGGAAGCATTAGTTTGCTCCTTATCTCTAACTTATGTGGTTGATGAGGCTAAATTTAGCGTTAACCCCTTGATAGATTTCACCTTAACTTTTTGACCTTTTTTTACTGGCTGTAAAGAATTAGCAGCCCAGCGTTCACCATTAAAAATAACGTAACCGTGACCAGTAAAGTCATCATAAACAGTTACCCAAGCATTGATAATTTCCTCTTGACCACTGACTATTTTATTTTTCCTTGCCCGCCAAATAAAACCTAAAGCAAAAACAATAAATAATGTTGTGATAAACGCTATTGCAGCAATTAACGGCAGTGACACCTTGAAGTGGTCTAGGTCGGTATCGAATAAAAAAATTGAGCCAATAACAAAAGCGGCAACACCGCCTATACCAAAAACACCAAAACTAGGCACTAAAGATTCAACTATCAATAGCGTTATACCTAAAATAACTAAACCCGCACCAGCAAAATTTACAGGCAGTAATTGGAAAGCATACATAGCGATAAGTAGTGAAATACCACCAGTCACACCGGCAACACCTATGCCAGGGCTGTAAAATTCTAGCAACAAACCGTAAATGCCAATTAACATTAGAATGTAGGCAATATTAGGATCGGTAATGGTGGCAAGAAATTGGTTGCGCCAATCAGGGCTTTTTGTGACAAGTTTCACATTAGCCAACTGTAGTTGAATTACTTGCTGATTTATTGAAACCTCTTTACCATTAAGCTGGTCAATTAGTGCTTGTGGCGTTTCAGCGACAATATCAATCACCTTGGCTTTCAACGCTTCACTAGCGGTTAAGGTGGCAGCTTGAGCCACGGCTTTTTCTGCCCACTCGGCATTACGATTACGTAATTGAGCTAAAGAGCGAATATACGCGATAGCATCATTTAGTACCTTTTTTTCCATAGCAGATCCATTACTTTTTTCAGGGCTATCTTTTGATTGTGGTGTCATGGGCGCGGCAATATTTACTGGGGTTGCTGCGCCTAGCGTAGTAGCTGAAGCCATTGCTGCAACGTGGCAGGCATAAAGAATATAAGTTCCAGCACTAGCTGCCCGAGCACCTTGCGGGTAAACCAAGCAAGCTATTGGCACATTTGAGCTAAGTATGCTTTTATTAATGTCTCGTAAACTAGCACTTAAACCACCTGGAGTGTCTAAGGTGATTAAAATCATTGGCGTATTGGCTTTAGCGTTAGCAGCAGATATTTCTCTAACTAAATAATCACTTACGGCAGGACCAATGGCACCTTTAATGCTTAATAAAGGGACTTGGCTATAGTTGAATTGTTTTGCCATTTCTTGGCTTATGTTTTGGATCGGCTGCGCATTTACTGTTAACAGCGCGCAACTTAGTAATAAAAACATACTAGCCCAACGATACATAACAAGTCCTCGTTTATTATTTACACAGTTGATCTATTATAATGAGTATAGTTGAGTCTGGTTAATGTGCTATTTTATCGGTAAGGGCAGAGTAAAGTTAAGTTTAGTGGTGAGTTTAGTGTTAAGTTTTATGAACCGCATAGCTATTAATTTACATGGTAATTAGCTATGCAGTTCATCATCTTTTTAGCCTTAGCTCTCTTTTACTTAAAGCGCGGCTATTTGTACTTTTTGTTCAAGCATCTTAGCAAGCGCTGATTCAGCATCACTTAGTTTGGCTTGCTCTTTTTCAATAACGGCTGCGGGTGCTTTGCTAACAAAGTTTTCATTACCTAATTTGCCACGGGTTCTAGCGGCATCTTTTTCTAACTTATCAATAGCCTTATCTAAGCGGGCTAATTCCGCTTCTTTATCAATTAAGCCTGCCATCGGTATTAATATTGATAAATCACCAACTACAGCAGAAGCTGAGGCAGGGCCTTGTTCACCTTCACCAAGTACGGTGATGCTTTCAAGTTTTGCTAAGGCACTTAAAAATTGTTCATTTTCGTTTAAGCGGCGCAGATCGTTGTTATTAACATTTTTAAGCAACACGGGTAATGACTTGCTTGGCGCAATATCCATTTCACCACGAATATTTCGAATAGCAACGATGAATTGTTTAAGCCATTCTAAATCACCAATGGCTTGTTGATCGCAGTTATCAGGGTTAAACGCAGGAAAGCTTTGTACCATGATTGAGTCACCATTTTTAGCAAAGTTGCTTAATGGTTGCACTCGTTGCCAAATAGTCTCAGTAATAAATGGCATAATTGGATGCATTAAACGTAATAAGCCTTCTAATACGTTCACTAACGTATGGCGAGTGCCACGTTGCTGTGCTTCATTGCTTTGCTCTTTGTCCTTAGGAAATAATACCGGTTTAGTTAGCTCTAAATACCAATCGCAGAATTGGTTCCACGTAAATTCGTATAAGGCTTGTGAGGCTAAATCAAAACGGAAACTATCAAAGGCTTCATGCACAGTTTTCACGGTTTGTTCAAATTGACCGATGATCCAACGATCAGCAAGTGAAAGTTCCATTTCCGCGTTTGCTGCTTGACCACCCTCTCTACCGCAGTCAAATTCTTCAGTATTCATTAACACGTAACGGCTAGCATTCCATAATTTATTGGTAAAATTGCGGTAACCTTCAAGACGCTTCATGTCCCAACTAATGTCACGACCTGTGGTGGCAACAGACGTTAAAGTAAAACGTAAGGCATCGGTGCCGTGAGCTTCAATGCCGTTAGGGAATTCCTTTTTCGTCAATTTTTCAATCTTTTTGGCAAGCTTTGGCTGCATCATATTGCCAGTACGCTTTTCTAGTAAGCTATCAAGGCTAATACCATCAATCATATCTAATGGATCGATAACGTTGCCTTTTGATTTACTCATTTTATCGCCATTTTCATCGCGAATTAGGCCTGTCATGTAAATCTTTTTAAAGGGGATTTGTGCTTTACCGTTTTCGTCTTTGTTAAAGTGCATGGTCATCATGATCATACGGGCAACCCAGAAGAAAATAATATCAAAACCTGTGACTAACACGTCCGTTGGATGGAAGGTTTTTAAGTCTTCCGTCTCTTTTGGCCAACCTAATGTTGAGAAAGTCCAAAGGGCAGAAGAGAACCACGTATCAAGTACATCATCATCTTGACGTAGCTTCATGTCATCGGCAATGGTATTATTAGCACGAACTTCCGCTTCAGTGCGACCAACATACACTTTACCATTTTCGTCATACCATGCAGGGATGCGATGTCCCCACCATAATTGACGTGATATACACCAGTCTTGAATGTTGTTCATCCAAGCAAAATATAAGTTTTCGTATTGTTTTGGTACAAATTCTATTTGACCGTCTTTTACTGCATCTACCGCAGGACCGGCAAGTTTTTCAACACGTACATACCATTGATCAGTTAATAGCGGCTCTATGATCACACCGGATCTATCGCCATACGGGGCTACTAAATCATGATCTTTTACTTCAACTAATAAACCTAACTCATCAAATTTGGCAACAATCGCTTTACGGGCAACAAATCTGTCCATGCCAGCAAATTCACTTGGTAAGTCACTGCTGTAAGCATCACAAAGTTCACCTTTAGTATCATAAACTTGTGCGCTGGCTAAAATAGCCGCGTTTTTATCTAAAATATTAATTTGTGGCATCGCATGACGTTTACCTACTTCGTTATCGTTAAAATCATGGGCAGGGGTGATTTTTACACAACCTGTGCCTTTTTCCATGTCAGCATGGTCATCACCCACAATAGGAATTAAACGGTTAACTAAAGGTAGTAAAACTTTTTTACCAATAAGATCTTTATAGCGAGGATCTTCAGGATTTACCGCAACGCCAGTATCACCTAACATGGTTTCTGGGCGGGTGGTGGCTACCACTAAATAATCAAGACCTTCAGCTGTTTTTGCGCCATCGGCAAGCGGATAGCGTAAATGCCACATATGGCCTTTTTTATCTTTGTTTTCTACTTCTAAATCAGAAATAGCGGTATGGAATTTTGGATCCCAGTTAACTAGGCGCTTGCCACGATAAATTAGGTCATCTTCAAATAAACGCACAAAAACTTCTTGCACGGCTTCAGACATACCTTCGTCCATAGTAAAGCGTTCGCGTGTCCAGTCAATTGAGTTACCTAAGCGGCGCATTTGTTTACTAATAGTGCCGCCAGACTCTTCTTTCCACTGCCAAACTTTGTCAATAAAAGCATCTCGGCCATAATCATGTCGCGTTTTGTCTTCTTCAGCCGCTATTTTACGCTCAACCACCATTTGGGTAGCAATACCTGCATGATCACAACCCGTTTGCCATAAGGTGTTTTTACCTTGCATACGCTGATAACGAATTAAAGTATCCATGATGGTTTGCTGAAAAGCATGACCCATATGCAAAGAACCGGTGACATTGGGTGGTGGAATAGCAATGCTGTAGCTGTCGCCTTCACCTGTAGGGCTAAAGTAACCTTGCTTTTCCCAGCTAGTATATAAAGATTGTTCAATGTCGGTTGGGTTGAAAGTTTTTTCCATCATGTTCTCGAAATAAAAGTTATGAATTGTAGGTTTGCCTACATTATTGTGAAGAGGCTACTGGTTGATTGTCTACTTTAAAGCCCCATTGGCGACACGCTTTAAAACGTTCACGGGCTTGTTGTTTTAAGGTTTCATCGCTAGGGACAAAATCAACGATAAATTGAAATTGATTAGCAAACGCAGGCATTGTGCTAGTTAAGTTAATTAATACGGGTCTACGACCTTGTGGTGCTTGGCTACTAATTTCTACTGCCGCCCCCTGTTTTGGCCCTTCCCCAGCTAAGTTATGGGGCACAAAACGGTCACTATCAAACGCCCACAGTAATTCATCTATTTGTTCAGCGCTTTGCTTGTCTTGCGTGTAAATGAATACTCGTTGATTTTGGCGATAAAAATGACTGGCTTGCAAACAGGCATGATAAAACGCTGAGCTAGTATCATTAGCATCAGCGTTTTTGTCATCATTGCCTTTTTCATCGCTAAGGATGTAAAACATAACCTGTGTTTGCATCGGCTTAACTTATTCGCCTTGTTCTTGTCCGGCACGATTAAGCATAAACTGCGTTAACATGCTAACAGGACGACCTGTAGAGCCTTTGTCTTTACCGCCACTGCGCCAAGCAGTACCGGCAATATCTAAATGCGCCCAATGATATTTTTTAGTAAAACGTGCTAAGAAACAAGCCGCGGTAATAGTGCCAGCCTCTTTCCCGCCTATATTTGCCATATCAGCAAATGGGCTTTCAAGTTGTTCTTGATAATCATCCCATAAAGGTAAGCGCCATGCTCTATCACCACTTTGATCTGAAGCGTTTAATAATTCATGAGCAAGTGGGTTATGAGAGCTTAATAAACCCGTAGCATGTTTACCTAAAGCAACCACACAAGCACCCGTTAACGTAGCAACATCAATTACTGCCTCGGGTTCAAAGCGTTCAACATAAGTTAACGCATCACATAATACTAATCTGCCTTCAGCATCGGTATTTAGCACTTCAACTGTTTGGCCTGACATGGTGGTGAGGATATCACCGGGACGGTAAGCATTACTGCTGGGCATATTTTCACAACCAGCTAAAATACCGATCACATTGATCGGTAAATCTAACTCAGCTAAGGCGTGCATTGCGCCTAAAACACCGGCAGCACCACCCATATCATATTTCATTTCGTCCATGCCTGGGCCGGGTTTTAATGAAATGCCGCCGCTATCAAAAGTCAGCCCTTTGCCCACTAAAACAAGCGGTTTAGAGTCATCATCTATACCCTTGTATGTCATTATGCTCATTAAGGATTCATTTACCGAACCTCGCCCAACCGCTAAATATGATCCCATACCAAGCTGTTCCATTTCTTGCTCGCCGACAATAGTCGTTGATACTTTATCGTAATCGTTGGCTAAAATTTTGGCTTGTTCAGCGAGGTAAGCAGGGTTACAAATATTTGGTGGCATATTCGCGACATTTTTACAGGTAGTAATACCCTCAGAAATAGCCAAAGCATGACTAATTGCCCGTTCACCAATAGGCAATTCACGACGAGTAGGTACGTTAAAAACTATTTTACGTAAGGGTCTGCGAGGCTCTTCTTTGCGCGTCTTTAAACTATTGAAACTGTATAAGCCATCTTGGGTTGCTTCTACCGCTTGACGAATTTTCCAATAAGTATCACGACCTTTAACGTGTAATTCTGATAAGAAACATACAGCTTCCATTGACCCTGTTTCGTTTAAAGTGTTAATGGTTTTTTTGATTATTTGGCGATATTGGCGTTCGTCTAATTCACGTTCTTTACCACAGCCAACAAGTAAAACTCGTTCACTAAGAATATTGGGTACGTGATGCAATAATAACATCTGGCCTGATTTACCTTCTAAATCGCCTTTACGCAAAAGGTTGCTAATGTAGCCTTCACTAATTTCATCAAGTTGCTCTGCTGTTGAACTTAGGCGACGGGGTTCAAATACACCGACTACAATACAAGCACTACGCTGCTTTTCTGGACTACCGCTTTTTATACCAAACTCCATGAGTTCTCCTTTTACATTTAATGAGATCATTTATAAGACTATAACTTGCTAAAATTAATAAAAAATTGCACTCTTATCTATTCAAGTGATACCGCTAAGGGCTATAATTATAGCTGCATATAACAATTAAGCTTATCCGTTGACTATATAGTTTAGTTATGAAAACGGCAAGTTTACTAGAAAAATTCGTCGATTGTCAGAAAAAACACAATTTTAATGGGATCTTTTTGTGATCATTTTTCGTTATTTATTAAAAGAAGTGGCAAAAACGCAACTAGCGGTATTTTTTGTGTTGATGACCATTTTTATTAGTCAAAAATTTGTTCGAGTATTAGGTGATGCCTCAGAAGGTAGCATTCCAGGGCAAATGGTGATGATATTTATTGCGCTTAAAATTCCTGATTTAGCCGGTATGATGCTGCCATTAAGTCTTTTTTTAGGCATTTTGTTAGCTTATGGTCGCATATACGCTGATAACGAAATGACCGTATTACATGCTTGTGGTGTAAGCGAATGGTATGTAGTACGGGTGACGTTAGTGCTTGCACTTGTTACCGCCATTTTTACTGGTATTTTTACTTTGTACTTGGCGCCAATGGCATCAGAATATCAATACCAAGTAAAAGAACAACTTGCAGCAGATTCAGGCCTCAGTTCACTCATTGCTGGGCGTTTTCAAAAAACAGGTAATGAAAAAGCCGTTGTTTTTATTCATGATAAAAATCGTGATGATAATAGTTTTGATAAAGTATTTGTGGCTCAGCTACCCGATGAAGATCATACTGAAGATAGCATTATTAACTCTAGTTTAGTTTATGCAAAGAAAGGGCAAGTATTTGAAGACGATTCAGGCTCTCAACGCTTGGTGCTATCCCAGGGAATGCGCTATCACAAAGATGCAACTAATGGTGAGTTTCAGTCAGTTACTTTTGATAAATATTATATTCAAATTCAAGATCAAGAAGTAGAGCAAAAGCATCGAAAACTTAGCGCTTTACCAAGCCAACAATTATTTAATTCAACTGATGCTAAATCAGCGATTGAGTATAGCGCTACTATTCAATGGCGAATAGCTTTTCCGCTTGCTTGTATTATTTTAACTTTTATTGCTGTGCCATTAAGCGTAGTCAACCCTAGGCAAGGTAAGTTTGCAAAAATGCTACCAGCGTTAATGTTATTCTTAGGCTATTTTTTATTATTAACGGCGATGAGGTCAGGTGTTGAACGACAAGCGTTACCATCGAATATTGGGCTTTGGCCTATCCACATTAGTGCGCTGTTTTTAGGTGTTATTCTATTAATGAAAGATCGCAGTAGTGGTATGAAAATAAAAGCAAAAATTCCTGGCTTAAAGCGTAATGTTGCCAGCGTTAATAATGCTCGAGGTCGAATAGAATGAAGATATTAGATGCTTATATCGGCCGTATTGTTGCCTCAACGACTTTTTTAACGCTAGTGGTTTTTGTGAGCGTTAGTGGCATTATTAAATTTGTAGAGCAAATGCGTTTCGTAGGGCGAGGTAATTATGATTTATCTCATGCTGCGCTTTATGTGCTTTATTCACTGCCAAGAGATGTTGAAGTGTTTTTCCCAATGTCAGCATTAATTGGCGGCTTAATTGGTATTGGCATGTTAGCGAGCAATAGTGAATTGGTGGTGATGCAAGCTGCTGGGCTATCACGTTTAGATATTATTAAATCTGTTATGAAAACAGCCATATTGCTTATTTTTGTTTCGATGGCGGTGGGCGAATGGTTGGCACCTAATGGCGAAACAACGGCGAGAGAAATTCGTGCTCAGGCGATATCTGGCGGTAGTTTAATTTCAGCCAAAAACGGTGTTTGGGCTAAAGATGGTGATTATTTCGTTAATATAGGTGAAGTATTAGAGCAAGGGCAATTGAAGAAGGTACAAATATATCGTTTTAATGATGAACTCAAATTGGATAGTTGGCTTAGTGCTGATTCTGCTACTTATCAAGATGAAGTATGGCTACTGTCTGGGGTTGTTAATACGCAGATAACTGAAAAAGAAATTATAACAACTAAAATAGACTCTCAAGTGTGGGAATCTTCATTAACGCCGAAAAAATTAGGTGTGGTAACTGTTACGCCTGAGTCATTGTCGATACGTGGTTTGATTGATTATTTAGATTACTTACAGGCGAATGCGCAAGATCCTAGCCGTTATCAACTTGCCTTTTGGAGAAAACTAATTCAGCCCGTAACGGTGGCTGTCATGTTATTGGTCGCCTTGTCATTTATTTTCGGGCCACTTCGTTCTGTTTCTATGGGGGCGCGTATTATGATGGGTGTTATCACTGGAATAATATTTTTTGTGGCAAACGAAGTGCTTGGTTCATTGAGTTTGGTTTATCAATTTCCGCCTATTATAGGGGCTATTTCACCTAGTATATTGTTTATTAGTGTTGCCTGGTATTTTATAAATAAGAAGGTGACATAAGAAAAGTAGCGAGAAAAGAAAGTTACGAGTTTCGAAGACAACAGGCAGAGAGTGAGCTGTTTTCGTAACTCGTGACTACTAGCTCGAAACTCGTGACTACAGCCTACCTTTGTTTGCTGCTAATGATAAAACAACAACTTCTGTGTTGGTTAATCTATCTTGTAAACTCAGTTTGTTTTTACGATCAAATATCACCGTTAAATTACCTAATCCTAAAAGAGTAGGCAGTAAGCGTTTTAAGCCAGTCGTTTTAGTGATGCGCGTACCATCTTGGTTTTGTAAACGTAAACGCCATGCTCTCATGCCTAACGTTTGACCGCTTTTTGCCCAAAAGAAAACAAAGAAAAAACTTACCCAAGCAAGCTTCCAAAATTCATTTGGCCACTTTAGCCAATAGGTATTTGAAATAGTATCTGAAAAATGTTCATAACCTTGCATGTTATACAAACCAACATAATGACCTAGGTATATCAATAAAAATGAGATTGCACCGGCGACCATATACACAGCAAAAGCAATGAGAACATCATAAAGCCAAGAGGCAAAACGGCGACGAAATCCAGCGCGGGGAAATTCATTATCAGAAGTTGAAGTCATAAAGTGTGCTCAGAATATTTTTCTTAGTTTAACAAAATCATAGTCTAACAAAGTTACAGCTAAAGTTTAAGTGAGTAATGTTCAATCGGAGAAATTAAAACGTTGGTGAATTCAATTGATCAGGCATTCACCAACGAGCTTTTATTAGTCTGCGTTAACTTTATAAAATGATGAGTAAAGTACAGGAACCACGGCAAGGGTTAATATGGTGCCAATACCTAAGCCAAAGGCAATAACATTAGCCATGCCATAGAATAAAGGGTCTTTACCAATGATGAGTGGCAGCAGCCCCATCACGGTAGTAATTGTTGTCATGGCAATTGGCCGTAACCGTGTTAAACAAGCATCAACAAGCGCTTGGTATTGTGTTTTACCACTGTCAATTTCGATTTTGATACGATCAATAAGCACAATGGCATTATTGATAATAATGCCCGCCAAACTATATAAACCGAGTGTTACCATAAATCCAAAAGGTGCTTGCATTACGAGTAAACCGATAACGGCACCAATAAAAGACAATGGCATGGTTAGGATTATTACAGTAGCTTGTCTAAAAGAGTTAAATTGGGCAACAAGCAGTATTAAAATAAAACCTATTACCATTGGCATACTAGCACTTAACGCTTTTTGGGCGGCTTTAGATTCTTTAATTGCCCCCCCGTAAACTATCTCATGATTTATAGGTAAATCGGCCGCTAAAGCCTGAATTTTTTCATCAATAACCAGTTGCAAATCTTCGGCAGCCATGTCGTTATTACGTGCTTCAATGCTTATAGTACGGAACATATCTTCATGATGTATAACTGAAAATTGATTTACTGGTGCAAAAGTTGCTACTTGAAATAGCGGTACGGCTTTACCTGTTTTTTCAGAATAAATATTCAGCGTACGCAATCGATCTAAATTATTGCGTTCAGCTTCATGTGCACGAAGAACGACAGGAATAATTTCATCTCCCTCTCGATACTGGGTTATTTGTGAACCAGAAAAGTAGGTTTGTAGCGCATTTGCAATTTCTGTTGAGGTTAAGCCTGCTCTTTTCGCACGATGTTGATCAATTTGCACATCAATTTTAACAATTAAGTTTTCCCAATCGTTGCGTATATTGATAGTGCTAGGCACTTGATGAAGTAAATCCATAATTTGCTGTGCTTTTTCAAAGAGGACATTTTTGTCAGGGCCTTTTACCTGAATTTTTATGGTTTTTGCATCAGAGGGTCCTAAGAACATTTTTTTCACACGCGCCGAAATATTAGGAAACTTAGCTTCAAGCTGGGTATCTAATTCTAGTACTCTTTTGGTAACGTCAGTGCCTTCAACCACATTAAGCACAACAAAACCTTTGTTTTGAGCAGGATCTTCAGGGTTAAGTGATAAAACAAATCGCGAACCATTAAAGCCTACATAGCCTGAATAGTTTTCAATAAAGCTGAACTTTTCTTTGTCGTCTAACCAAGTGAAAATGTCTTTCATTTGACGGTTAGTTTCACGTGATGAAGTACCGTTTGGTAAATCAATGTACATTAATATTTGAGTACGGTCTGATTCAGGAAAAAACTGTTTAGCCACAAACTTCATTGAAGCAACAGAGCCAATAAATAATACCAGCATTAAACTCATAAATAATAATCTATGTTGTAACACCCAATGTAAAAACTTCTCATAACCGGCATAGATTTTGTCTAACGCAGTGTCATTGTTTACTTCGACAGAAGGTTTTATAAAGTAATAACAAAGAATTGGCGTGACACACAAAGCGAGTATCCAACTGGTCATTAAGGTAATTAAAATAACCAAGGATATTGAACGCGTATATTCACCCGCAACATGTTCAGCTAGCATAAGTGGTAAGAAAAATAAAATGGTAGTAACGGAAGAGCTTAATAGTGGAATAGCAAGTTCTTGACAGCCTTGTAACATGGCATCATATCGGCTAATACCGTCGCCGATTCTGCGTTTAAAATCTTCCGCAATAACAATACCATTATCAACTAATAAGCCTAGCGATATGATCAAAGTAGCTAAACTCATGCGTTCAAGTTTCATATCAAAAAAGAGCATTATTGACAGGGTCGATAGCATCACAAAAGGAACAATAGCACCAACAATTAAGCCCGTTCTTACACCCAAGAATAAAACCACTACCACCAGAACAATAGCTAAGGTTTGTAGCACGTTGACAGAAACGCCATGCACCGTTTTCTCTACTTGATCAGCTTGGTAAGTAGCAATATCTAGTTGGTAACCAATGGGCAAACTATTAATTATTTGCTCAAACTTAGTTTTTACGCGCGGGGCATATTTTAAAATGTTGTATTGAGGCAACATAGATATAGCAAAAAAAATAGCTGGCTTGCCATTGAAATAGGCAAGTTTATCAGGCGGGTCAATATAATCTCGTTTGATACTTACTACATCTTTTAAAACGATAAAATCTTCGGTATTTGGTATGTTGATATAGGTATTGGCAATATCGGGAACACTACCAAAGTTACCTGACGGCTCGACAATAAAGCTTTTAGCACCAGTGTCTACTTCACCACCTGAACGAATAATATTTTGCTGTTGTAATTCGTTGATCAGCGCTTGAGGAGAAATACCCAGTTGCGACAGTTTTGCGTTGGACGCTTCAAGATAAATACGTTCTTCTAATTGCCCTAAAATTTCAATTTTCTTTGTGCCTTCAACCGCATATAAAGTATCTCGAATATGTTGCGCAATATCGTACATGGCACGCATGTCAAATCCATCAGCAGTTAAAGCAAGCGTTACTACCGACACATCGCCAAATTCAGTATTCACAAAAGGAGAACTAGTACCCGTTGGCATTTTACTGTAGGCAGCGTTGGTTTTATTACGAACATCCTGCCAAATATCATCAAGATTGAAGTATCTGTCTTGAATTTTAACGTGAATTGTTGACGTTCCTGTGGTTGAAAGTGACCTTATCTCTTTTATTTCTGGCACTTTTCGTATTTCTTCTTCAAGTTTTTTAGTTATTAATTGTTCGACACGTTCAGGTGCCATGCCCGGAAAAGAAGTCGCAATAACCGCTTCTCGTATAGTGATGGTTGGGTCTTCTTGTGCGGGCAAGGTGAAATAAGCAAACACACCATTGATTAATAGCAAAGTAAGGATAAAAAATACTGTTTTTCGGTATTGAAAAGCGATCTGAGTGATATTCATGCTGTTACTCTTAATTAAAGCGTTGAGTAGTGTTGTCTATAAGGGTAACCTTTTGGCCATCTCGTAAAAAGGCGACACCAGCAATAGCAATTATTTCACCCTTTTTTAAACCTGAAGAAATAAACGCAATGTTGTTGAGTACGTTTTCAGCTTGTACTTGGCGTTGCTCAACAACTTGCGTTTTTTGGTTATATACAAACACATAGTTTTTTTGACTTACACCCGCTCGTAGTGCAGTAAATGGTACGCTAATGGTGACACCTTGATAGCCTGTTAACCCTATTCCCTCAAAATAAAAATCAACTTCAGCAGTCATACCTGCTCTTAATAAAGGGTTTTCTTCTTGCAATACAACAGTAACAGGAAAAGCATTAGCTGTTTCTGCTCTAGTACCTATTTCGGCGATGCGTCCTAACATCTTCAACTGGGTTAACACGGGGAATCGTACCGGAATAATGGTGTTGTGTTGTATTTCTCTGATCAATGTTTCAGGTACCATAACGTTAACTTCTAAACCGTGTTTTCCTTCAATTTCAAAGGCGGCTTGTCCAGTAGCAATTTGCTGAGAGGGCTCAATTAAACGCTTAGTTATAATGCCGTTGTATGGCGCAATTAACGTGCTGTCTTGCAAATTTTTCTTGGAGATATCCAACTGAGCTTGAGCAACCCCCACAGCACTTTTGCTCGATTGATAATTGGCTTTTGCATTATCAAAACCTGATTGAGACACTAAACCTTGCTTAATTAATTTGTTATAGCGAGTAAAGCTATTTTTTGTTTCAACCAAATCAGAATTTGCTTTATCTAATTGAGCTTGAGCCGATTTTAACGATAATTCAAAATTGCGATGGTTTAACTGCGCTAATATTTGTCCCTTTTGAACGGTATCACCAAGTTTTACATCAACAGTTTGCACTTTTCCTATTACTTCAAAGCTTAAACTGGTTGCTTCAACAGGGACTACAATGCCAGATAATGTACGCAATTGCTGTAAGTTTGACTCAGCTACCGTTGTCCAAGCTATAGGCCTTATTGCTTTTTCTGTTATAACTGTTTGCTCACTACAGCTCAATAAAAAGGTAGCTAAGAAGATTGTGAATAATAGTCGCATGATGATTCCAGTGATGAGATTTATAGCAAAGGGGTCAATAAATTAATCCGATTGGTATTACCCTTTATTTAAGGTAGTAAAGTCTAAAAAGTAAATTTGTACTGTTAAGTACTACATATTTTGGTACTATGCAGTACCAAAGTCAATCAATAGTTAAAAAGAGTTTGTGAGCCAATGCCAAATTGCGAAAAACTATGTAAAAAAGAATTAAGTTCGCGCGGACAATTAATACTCGCTTCAGCGCAAAAGTTATTTCTTAAACATGGCTATGATGAAACCTCACTTGAAATGATTATTTCTGAGGCTGGCGGCTCGCGTCGCTCCATTTATAATGAGTTTGGTAATAAACAAGGTCTGTTAATGTCGGTGATTCAACAACAAGTCATCATTCAGACCGCCACAATAGCATCAATTAAAACTACGGAGTTAGCGCCCAGTGATGCACTAAAAGAAATGTGTTTTCGCTTTGTTAAAGGTATGGTTTCAGAGACCTTAGTTTCTCTTTTTCGTTTAGTTATTCAAGTGGTGCCAAAACTACCCGAGCTTGGTGTGCTGATATATGAAAAAGGCCCACTCAAAGGTACAAAGCCACTTACCGATTATTTGATGCAGCTTGATGAAGAAGGAGTACTCGCCATTGATGATCCTTTTTATGCCACACAAATGTTAATGGAAATGGTAAAAGGGCGCTTGCATTTTAAGGTACTACTGCTACCTAACGAGAAAATATCAGACGCAGATATTCGTCAACATATTGATAAAGCCGTCGGTTTATTCCTTAAAGCATATCAACCAGAACACTTTTTTTATAAACAAGAATTGAATAAATAAACAGCAAATAGTCATTACGCCAAGAAAAACTATTGCACAAGCAAAGATATCTCGTATAATGCCACACACTTAAGCTGATTGCTGAAGTGGTTGTGTCGTCGGAGTGATGGTTTTAGTAGAAATTAAGGATTAAAAAGTACAGCGTTTTCGATGTGAGTTTTGATAAATAATTGAAATAAAATGTTATGTTGGTGTAGCAATTGCCGAGATTTACTGGCAAAGTTTTGCAAAGTTATTTGGATAGATTCAGAAAACTTTGCAAAACTTAAACAGCTTGAATTCCTTTGCCGCAGTGGTGGAATTGGTAGACACGCCGGATTCAAAATACACTTTGGTTTTATTGAAATTATCAATAAAAATAGAGAGTTAAGGCTTGTTTAGGTCGTTTTAATTTGTTTTAGAGCGTTTTAGAGTTACTTACAAGTTAAGTTGTCTAAATCATTGAAAAAACTAGTAGATAAGTATAAAATATTGCTTAATAATATTTAGAAAATTAATTTAGTAAAGTTATTTTTCTAAACCTTATTAATAAGGTTTAACAGCTTTGCCGCTGTGGTGAAATTGGTATACACGAGGGATATCGTGTTTAATAAATGAGTCCCACTTAAGAGTAATTTTAAGTTCAAAACTGGATGAATTGCTGGAAATCTAAACATGTAATGATGTAGACAATCAGCAGCCAAGCCTACAGAGTAGGAAGGTTCAGAGACTACCTGAGCGATAGCGATATAGCTTAATAACAGGAACTAGCTAAGAGTTAATAACTTAGTGAAAAAGCGTCCAGCACCAATTTATAATTGGTTGATGATATAGTCCGTGCAGTAACGTAAGTTATTGATTAACAAGTCAAAATCCCTTTTCGAAAGAAGTGTCGGTTCGAGTCCGACCAGCGGTACCATTTAAATAAAAAAACGTCAATCTACGGATTGACTTTTTTTATGTCTAAATTTTGATGTTTATTCCTTTCTCAATCCTAACAATTGGTTCTACATTATCTTTTCAAATTCTTTTGATAAGTAACTTGTTATCAAATTGCTTTAATGTATGTTTATTAAGATCATATTTTCATTATATTTACCTGATTATTTTAACGATAATATCTTTTAATAATATGTGTCACTTTCTAAAACTAGTGCTTTATACATCATTGAAAGCTCTGTAAAATCATCATAATTATTTCCTAATAAGAATTGAAAATGTATAGTGATCTTTATAAAGAGTTAGAAGAAAAATCCCGTGATTGTGTCACGGAAGAAGAAGTAAGGCTTGCTTGGAGTAATACATTTTCTAAAATGCTGGGAATTCATTTTAAAGCTGAAAGAGATCGCAATGACGCTTCATACAACCAAATCATTATAGAGTTTAAAAACAAAGGTCTATTTAGAGGTCGAGCTGGAAGTGAAAAATTTAATGAAGCAGTCTATGACCGCTTGTATAAGTACATATTAAGAAAATCGAAAGCCGAAGGAATAGAGCAAGGCGAATATACAGGTATTGCATCTGATGGTGATCATATTGTTTTTTGCTATATGAAAGACGACAAGATTTATCATCAAGATTTAATGCCTTTGAATGAAGTTTCTGTAACAAAAGTTGCAAAGGCGTTATTAAATGATACTAGAAGAGCGTTAACAACAACAAACTTAGTTGAAGATTTTGGTCATAATTCAAAAGTAGGTACTCAGTTAATGGGGGCTTTATCTAAAGAATTGACTGAACATTTTAATAATGAAAATAATAATAAAATAAAAATGTTATTTGAAGAGTGGAAAACACTTTTTGGACAAATATCAAACCTATCACCAGCACAAATAGAACAAATTAAAAAATCTTTGAAATTTGACATACCTGATATTGGAGAGAATTCAATACCAGGCGTATTGTTTATAATTCACACCTATAATGCACTTGTTATGAAGTTACTAGGTGCTGAAATCGTTTCTTACCTTAATTTGACTCAGTACAAAGATTTTTGTGAAAATTTAGCTAATCAAAGTGATGATAATATTATTAACACACTAAGAGACGATATTGAAAAAAGTCGTTTATTCGACAATGTAGGAATTAAAGGCTTTGTTGAGGAAGCTATCTTTTCTTGGTACTTAGATGCTACAGATAAACAAGATAAAAAAGATATAATCGAAGCTGTTAAAGAAGCTTTGATTCAAATATCTCTTTATAGAATGGATAACTTATCAGCAGCCCGTTCAAGAGACGTTTTAAAAGGTTTTTATCAGTCACTTGTTCCTGATGTATTAAGAAAAAGTTTAGGTGAATTTTATACTCCAGATTGGTTAGTTGATGTTACAGCAGATAAAGCGAATGTAGATAGTTGGTTAGAACAGAGGGTTTTAGACCCAACATGTGGATCTGGTTCATTTTTATTAAATGTTATAGCTAGGAAACGAAAAGAAGCAGAAATTAAAGGGTTATCTTCTGAGGAAACACTCGATAATTTAATTAATAATGTTTGGGGATTTGATCTAAATCCACTGGCTGTACAATCAGCTCGTGTTAACTTTTTAATTGCTATTGCGGATCTTTTTGCTGACTGTAAAGGTAAAGAGATTGAGCTTCCAATTCTATTAGCGGATAGTGTTTATTCTCCTGCACACTTACCATCAAAAGATGATGATATAGTTGAGTATCGAATAGGCAGTACACATGCTGATCTACTTATTAAACTCCCTTCTGAATTAGCCTTTGATCGTGAACGATTAGATTTCGTTTTTGAAGAAATGGGACGATCAGTTGAAAAAGAAATTTTATACAAAGATGTAGCAACTAAACTGGTAAGAAGAAAAATATTAACATTAAAGGAATCTAAAGAATGGGAAACCCCACTTTCAGAAACTTATAATCGAGTATTAGAATTACATAAAAATAATTGGAATGGAATTTGGTTTCGAATTGTTAGAAACTTTTTTTGGTCTGCCACTGCTGGTAAGTTTAATATTATTCTTGGTAATCCTCCTTGGGTACGTTGGTCAAACCTTCCTGAAGATTATCGAACAAAAATAAAACCTATTTGTCAACAATACACTATCTTCTCAGATACTCCTTTTCATGGTGGTAATGAATTAGATATATCAGGAATGATTACTTATACCGTTTCTGATAAATGGTTAGAGACATCAGGAACACTAATATTTGTTATTACACAAACTCACTTTCAAGCCCCGTCCTCACAAGGTTTTAGAAGTTTTATAATCAATGATGAAACGGCACTAGTACCAATTGAGGTAGATGATCTTAAGTTACTTAAACCCTTTGCAGATGCTGCAAATAAAACTGCTATAGCAACTTTTAAAAAGGTATTAACTAAAAGCCATGATGGAAAAGATATTTATCCAGTTAAATATAACGTATGGGAAAATGCAAAGGGCTTCAAGAAGGTAATACCCGAAACCAATTCGAAAGAAGAAGTCTTAAATAGTGTTTCAATTATTCCCAAAGAAGCCAATCCTGTTGGAGATCTCCGTTCTCCTTGGGCAATTATGTTACCTAACCATTTTGAAAAAACTGAAGCGATACGTGGTAAATCTGAATGGATTCAAGGTCGAAAAGGTGTAACGGCTGATTTGAATGGAATTTACTTCCTAGAAATATTAGATGTAGATGAAAAAAATCAGCTTGTTCTTATTGAAACAAGACCTAATGCAGGCAAAAAAGATATTGGAAAAGCAAAAAGGTTTTGGATAGAACCTGATTTGTTATATCCACTGGTAAAAGGTGCAAGTGATTTTTCATCTTGCTATTTTAAGCCAAAAAATGATCTTTATGTGTTGGTTCCGAATAAAGGAATTACAAAAAGTTATTTACTCGATGCTGAAGATATAGTTGAAGGTGATTTGAAGAAAACACACCGATATTTTGAGTCATATCAAGAATTATTAGCTGATCGATCAACCTATAAAATGAGGTTGAAAAAATATGCTTACTATATGATTTACAATGTAGGGGAGTATACATTTGCTCCCTATAAGGTTATTTGGGCTGAACAAAGTGGGAAATTTGAAGCTGCGGTTGTTTCCAGTAAAGAAATGCCATTAAAGGGTATTCAGCCTTATGTACCAGACCATAAAATATATTTTGTAGATTGTGATGATAAAAACAAAGCTCATTATCTTTGTGGCTTACTTACTGCTCCAATTGTAAAAGAGTTTGTAGAAAGTCACACAATAGCGATCCAAGTTAGTAATATATTTAAACACATGGAATTACCTGTTTTTAAAAAATCAGAGTCTAGTCATAAAAAATTAGCTTTGATCGTTGAAAAAGCACATAACGAGACGGATAAATTAAAAAGGCAGGAGCTGATAGTGAAAGCTGGAGTACTTGCTGAATCTATAATTGAAGATAGTAAAAAATAATAATGTGAATTTACCGATTAATAGGGTGGGTAGTTTTTACCTATCCTATATATATCATTCAATTTTCCGACACTGAACCATTTTACTATAAAATAACCACCTCCTGTAATCTCTTCTAAGAGCTTTTCTTTCTGGTATTAATACAACGGGCTAACTTCGCCCTTTGCGCTTGTTACAATCTTATCTAGTGTGTTTTTACGCTAACTTAGAGTTATTCATATTTTCTGTATGGATTAAACTTTTCTAAAAAATCAATAGTGTACTTATTGTCTTCTATCTTAGTTATAAACTTTAATTCAATTAGTTTTTTAAGACTTCTAGCAAGATTTGGTTGTTTTAAAAAAAGTTTTCTTGCAATTCCTGATTGATTAACAAATATTTCATCTGAATCATGATCTTTTAGCTCTATTAGTGAATTTAATATTAGTATATCTGTTTTAGAAAGTTGTATTATTCTATCTAAAGTCATTGAAATTATCTGATTAGTGTTTGAATAGTCATATTTTTCATTTTTTATTCTTATTTGATTTTCCATTCTTTTTGTTATTTCTTCATGTGAAAATTTTTCTAGTTGTTCATCTGTTAATATTTCATCATAATTAATAACTGTGCTTTTAGCGCATCCACAACATACTTTTAAATATGAATCCAAAAAAAATCTATTTTTGCATTCTTTAAATGTTTTTTTAATTAAATGTGTATTTTCTTTTTTACATTTTTTGCAAAATAATTTCGTGCTTTCATTAATATCTTTCATTTTAAAGTTTCCTTATTATATTTGGTTTATGTAATGACTATATCATTTTTGATATGGCAATCAATAGTAAATCAAAAGAATTTTAAATTAATTTAATAATCATATAACAAATAAAGTTAAGATCATTATTGCTTTTAAATGATCTTTTTTATATCTTTAGGGTGATTAAAAAAAGATTGATTTGTTGGTTTTAATCATTTAAGTTAAAGTTATCTTTATATTGAAAATAATATAATTAAAAGTGTAAAAGATAATTAACTTTAAAAAGGATTTATAAATGAAAAAACTACTATTAGCTCTACCATTTGTTGCTGTTTTAACTGCGTGTGGTGGTAGTATAGAGTCAGATGTTGAAGAATTGGCACATAACTATTGTGAGGCAGTAAAGCGCATGGATTGGCGTAATGCTGAACCGCTTGCTAAGCCTTTTGTTTTGCAAAATCGTGAGGGTATGCACGAGCAAAATAGACAAAAATACGCACAAGTATTTATGAATCAGAATTGCAATGTTACAAAGCTAGAAGGTAATGAGACTGCTTGGTCTGTTTATTTTGGAAATTCTAAATTAGATAGCGTTGAGATTGAATGGGATAAGAGAAAAGAGCAATTCTTTGTTGTTTCTGATGCGTTTAAAGCTGATTTACAACTATATTAAAATATAACTGAATGAGTTAAAGCCCTTGGTCATTATGGCTTGATGTTGGGCTTTTAAGAGGTATTAATGGATAAAGTTGATTACAAAACAATTGTAAAAATAAATGATTTAATAAGTGGGGAAATGCGACAAAGCACAAGCTCTGGTGTTGTCACTGGTCAAGATAAAACTAAAGCTACTATGGGTTTGTATGTAGTAAAAAGGGATTTAGATTTAAGGGAAGAACATAAAAAGCTATCGATCATGTATCAAGAGTTTTTTGATTTTTCTAAAAAAGAGATCATTGAAGAAAATCGAGATCATTTTTTAAAACTTATTAATGATAAATCTGTAAAATTACATAATATTAATGGGAAAAAACACATTAGACTTGAATCTCAATGCGGTAAAAGTGCGTTTATAAATGTAGACAAATTATTATAATAAAACTGATCTAATTTAGATTATCTTTTATAGTATAATCTATTATTTTTGGAGAGTTTTAGGTAATCATAGAAAAACAAAGATTTATTTAAGATCTTATTTTGTATTAAAGTTGAACTTTATAACTCGATCCTTTCTTTCTATTAATCTAGAATTTTATAAAGCGTTGGCATTGCCAACAAGATACAAAACAATCAGAAAAATGGTTTACATTGATGATTGCATGAATAAATTGAGATCGTGTCTTATATAGCTTTCTAATGAGTTCTGATCTAAATAATCCAGCATCTGCTGGACTAAAATATTGTGTTTTAAAAATGGAACTCGAAAATTCATAATAAAACTCGTTTTTTGTTAATTTTGAGTAAGTAAACGAAGTGCGCTAGAGATAATTTAAATAATTTGTCTGTGAAATCAAATACACGTAAATCGCTAAAAAACTGAATAATGCTAAAGATACTATTAACAACTTTGTTAATAATTTTTCTTCAAAAGAACTATAAGCTTTTTTAACTTAATCATCTTGAAAACTCACTTACTAAATTAAGAACTTCACTACATACTTTATTATATGTTTTTGTTTCATTATCAAGCGTAATCAGTAACATATCACCATTTGTAAAAATATCATCAGCAATAAAATCTTCTTTACTATTACTGTTTTCTATCGTTATTTTGTAAATTAAAATTAACTTTTCATCAGTTTCTTCTTTAAGAACAGTAAAATTATTTTCGTTTATAGAAAAACAAATCTTATTATTTTTAATTTCTTGATAATCGTCACCAAAATACCGCTTTTCAAGCTCTAAATTTCTTTTACTGTAATGCTCTCTTTTTAACCAATGAGCATAACATTCTAACATTCCAATCCATTCGTTGTTTAAATACTCTAAAAGTTCATCATTAATTTCAAATGCTAAGTTTTCAAGATCATCTTCTACTAAATCCCAATTATCATTCTGAAAATCAGCATTTTCAGCTCTTATAAATGCTTCTCTAACTTCATCTTTATCAATGTGTTGATTTTGTTTGTAGTTTTTATCTTGATCAAGCCAAACTTCAAATGTTGTATCCCACTGTTTTTTGAACTCTTCTTCTGTCATATATCCCATTTTCTCTTTCTCCTTTTTAATATCTATTTTCTAGATTATATTGTGTTTTCAAGAAATTAAGTTCTTGTTTTGATAACACAAATCTTGTTAATGAACAGACTTCTCTTAATTCACCTATCTCAGATTTTTGATAAAAACTAATGTAATATAAATCTTCTGTTTCTTTTAGTTGATAGTATGTAAATGTATCAAATGCGAATGAAACACAGTCGTATGAAAAACTATACTTACACTCAGAAATATCTTTATGCATCTCTATTATTCCAAAATTGAAATTATCATTTATATAATTTTCTTTCATCTCAATATCAAAACAGTTTAAACATAAATGTTGCATGCAGCTTGGCATAAAAACTTGCATTTCCATCTTATCTTTTGACTTGTTACAACCATCGCAATCTCTAAATTTTTTATCATATTTAGTGACTAAAAACGTGTTGAAGTTACTTTTTAAACTTTCTCCATAAGATTGTGAATTAAATTGATTTATTGGGCTAAAATCTAATCCATTATTTGATAATATGAATAAAGAATCTTTTATTTTTTCTAAAACACAAAGCTCTTTTACTGTAGCTTCGTGATATCCAATTTTGTTATCTAAAAGATAAGTTGCTTTTTCAATCCCTTTTTCTATTCTTTCTAACTCTTCTATTTTATTCATTTTATTAACCTCTTTTTGTTTTAATATTAATTCTTAACTTTTTAAATTTTTCTTCATCCAAAAATATGTTGTCTATTTTTGAATAAAGAACAATGTCACTTTTGTTTTTTCCGATCATCATATTGTGATCTACTTGTTCACTAGCTTGATCACTCATGTGAATTTCAATCTCTAAATGATCGCAATTAACAACCGTGTTTTTGTTATCGAAAATAACTTGATAAACAATGCTAATCACATTATTTTCTTTTTTTACTAAACATTTGACATTAATGTTTTGTGAAATTGGTAGTGTGTAAATATTCATTTTAAAATCCTTTTTTTAGTTTGTTTTTATTGCTTAAACTGCCTTGTTTTAGCTCGATTTCTAACTCGTTAAGTTGTTGCTCAACTTCATTAAAGTTATGCTGTTCTGAGTAATTAAATATTTGTTTTTCAAAACTATAATTATCTTCAAAACATGCAAGTAAACAGTTGCTTATTGATTCATCTGTGAAATCTTCAATATTATAATTATCATTAAAGAAGTCTTTGATTTTCTGTATGTAATTGCTGTTTTTTAAGAACTCAGAAATGAAATCATCAATAGTATTAATATCGTCTTCTAATAATAAGTACTGTTCAGAAAGTGCTAGTAATATAAGCTCACGTCCATTTTTACTTTCTTTTTGAGTGTCAAAAAAAGCACTGAATTGTTCATATAATTCAATTGAATCTTTAGCGTTAAATTGCTCTAGAATTGCATCTAAATACTTGATATTTTGAAGTGTATTAATAGTGACAGCTAAATCTATATTTCTCTGTGAATCGCTAATATAAGCTGTTAGAAAGCTTGTAATATCACTTAAGTAATATTCATTATTAAAAATAATGTGATAGTCAGTGTTATCAATTTTTTCTTGTGATAATTCTTTGAATTTACTATGTAAGTCGCTGTATATAATGCTGTTGTTATAACAGTATTGTTTACCGTTTTTGTGCTGAATTAGTTTACAAAGTTGTTCAAAATTGAACTGTTCTATTAGATTATTAGACATTGAAAATCCCTTTACAAAATCTGTATTGAATTTGTTTTCCATGTGTCCCAGATTTTTCTAAAACCTTTTTTTGTTCAAGATTTAATATACATTTATTAATATATTGTCTACTTACTTTGTTTATATATTGCAAATTATGATTGTTTAAAATAAATTCATCAGTTGATAATGATAAAAGTATAGATTCTTGAAAAATACTTACTTCTATTTTATTTAAATCATGTTTTATTATTATATTTAATATGTCCATCGTGTCGCTTAAAGTCATTTTAATATCCTTTTTGTTTGTATTTAAATTGTAGTATATAAAAATTCAATGTCAACAGTTCGTTGCTATTGAATTACATTTAAATTGAATTAAAATTCAATTTAAAATTTAAAATATATAATAATACTTAATCTTTTAATGTTTTATATAATAATAAAATAGATTAAGTGTTAAGTTTATAAAAAAGAAGTATGACAACTAATAGTTGTTATATTTTGAATTTAGAACCGCTGCCGCTTTTACTGCTGCATGTTCTACATTTTTGAGGATCTTTATTGTGAATACATTTACTTTGATTTTCTTCAATCTGTTTTAAATCGTCTTCATTATATTCAATGTTAGATTTTACTTTGTTAGATACTTTTAAGTGTTCTTCAATCGTCTTTTCTTGCTTTTGTTCAAATTTAACTGCTGCTTTAGTTACTTGTTTTGCAATTTCAGGTTGTTCTTTTGCTAACTTATCAATAGATTTAGCTGCTGCACTAGCTGTAAGTGCTGTAAAACCATCTGAATTATTACTGTTTTGAATGTCATGCATCCATTTGTCAACTTTGTTTAAAGCTTGTTTTAGTGCTTTATTTTCGAGATTTTTAATATCTGTACTTAGTTGATCTTTATCTCCAATCATTGTCAGAATTTCAGAAGAAATTTCCGCTTTTTTTGTTTTCTTATTATCAACTTGAGTATTAATTATTTTAAGCTCTTTATCTGCTTTTTCAGTTAATGCTTTTTTCATCGCGAAACGACTCTGTTCTCGCATAGATAGAGGCATTGATTCTTGTAAACATGCTTGTAAATAGTTAAATGATTTTTTTTCTGTAGAATTTAAAAATTTTAGTGCTAAATCGTGCTTATTAAATAGCTGCTCTTGCATCGCAGTATAGAAAGACATTTGCATTATTTGACCACACAAAGTCATTTCTTTATCAGTTAATCTATAACCTCGATCTTCATCTAAATCAAAGTCAATTCCGTAAATTTCTTTAAGCTTATACTGCTCTTTTCTAGCAAAATCTATCTGTGCTTTTCTAAGATCATATTCACCAGTTTTTGAATTTTTACCATTCACGTAAAAATGAAAATTGTCACCGCTGCGAATTCTCAATTTCTCTGTTTTTTCTCCTATTTCTTCTCCCGTCTCTTCGTTAATTTTATTAACTATTTCTTTTGTTGTATCTTCAGTTTCATCAAGATGAATAGCCCCAAAAATCACGTTATGATTTGGGTTTACTCGATTAAACCAATTTTTTGCAACGTTCATATATTCTTGTGCTTGAATTTTGGATAAATCGGTATTATTTTTATGGGGAATTTTAAATACATTTTCTTGTACTAAACATGCTTGAGCAGTTGAAAAAATGCGTTTTGTGTTTCTAGCATTAATGTGTTTTTCTCTGATTTCAAAAAATTTATTAACATTACTTTGTTTTTGCTTTGCTTTAGCTTCAGAAAGATTCAGTTCTTCAATGCGTTTAAATGCTATTTCACGCGTTTTATTAATAATCTTTAATACTGTCTCATCATCTGAACTTAAAAGCTTTCTATCGCCTTTTTCGAGCATATTAATTGCTTTTAAAAGTGCAGGATCTTTAGGTGCAATACTTAATAATTTTTTTCTATAATTCGATCTTGATGTTGATAATTTAGACACATCTTTTTTATTTTGAATATCATCTTTATTCAATATGTCATTTCTTTTATCAGAAATAATTTCATCAAAAATTTGCTGATTGATTTGTTGAAACTCTTGATCTGTATAAACATTATTATCATGAAAATAAAGATTGTCTTTTGTTAGATCATTTTCCCATTCTAAAACGTCTTTTTTATTGAGTCTTAATGAATGTGTAAGACTGTTTTCTAAGGACTTTAAAGATTTTTCACCTGATTCAGTAGCTTGATAATTAACACTATTAAAACGTGCAGTAATTTGCTTTTCTGGGCTTTTTCCTTTCGATTTGAAATCATTAAGTACTTTATTATTAAAATACTGATCAGTTGGCATTCTGTTTTTAAAAGTTGAGACTAATTTTATAGCTGATTTAGTTTTAAAGTTACTTGAACTAGTTTGTCTTGCTATGTCCTTAACCATCTTTTCAAGCTCTTGCATTTGTTTGTTTGATGCTGCTTTAGCTTGTGCTTCATCTGCTAATTGTTGACGTTCTCCAGCATCTTTTTTGCTATGCATAGCATTAGTTGATTTTTGTAAATCAGCTTGTTTTTTTCTAGCTGAGTTTTCACTTTGCTTTTGATTTTTTAAAGCATTATTTTGTTTCTTTTTATCACTATTAAAATCCATTTTAATATTTCCCTTTTTGTTTTTTTTAGCTCTACGCAGTAGCTAGAACCGATTCAATCGAGCAACGCGAGTATTGAAAAATCAAATGCAGCGAAGCAAAAGCAGATTGAATCGGAGTGTCTAGTACTCTAAATATGTCTATTTATAATTAAACCACTTTTTAAAAATATTTTAATAGGTAAAGAAAAAAATATAATAGCTTTTGCTTTTATTTTATTTTGTTTTAAGTTTTTAATATAGAAGAAATAAAAAAAAGGATTTTAAAGTGAAAATAAAAAACGAAAAATTATATAAAAAACTTAATACATTAATAGATCAATTTTGTGAAGATGATGATCTGAATTTTGAGCTAAGTAATGATTTAATCGATCTAGATTTTGAAGCTCATATATGTAATGTGAATTTAGAAAATCTGATTAAAACGTCACCAACTTTTTATAATGAAATAATTAAATTCGAGAATAAAAAATTATTTTGTGAATTTGAGTTGTCATTATCTGAAATTTTAGATAAAGACGAATTAACAATATTAACTAAAGAAGTTTCTAATCTTTATATTGAAGCTTGTGATAGTGACAAGCGATTAATTGACTTGATTAAATTAAATGAAGATTTACATTTTAGATTAAACAACTTAAAAAAAATTGGATCTAAAAATGAACAATCAAATATCTAAAAATGAAGTAGACGAAGCTTTTGATATTCTTTGTGAACAATATGATTATTCTACTGAAAAAGAAGTTTACAACGATTTTTTATTCTTAATGAAGAATCATCAAATACTTTTCTATGAATTGCTGCACAATCCCAAAATTGAGATTGTTACAACGATTGAAGAAGCTAATGAGTTAAGTGATTTCTTCACAAAAAAACAACAAAAATTAATTGATTTTATTAATGAAAAAAAATCATGTGATGAACTTAAAGCATTATTTTTCAAGCTAAAAGACTATATCGAAGAGTTTTATAATTTACTCTCTGCTAAAGATAAGCTTGAACTAAAAGCAAATTTAAAAAATTTGGGTAAAGAAATATTTCAAAAACTCGAATATTTGAAATTTCTTGAATTTGAGTATATTTCAGAAGAAATAACAGAAAAACACCAAAAACTTTTAAAGTCAATGAATAAAGATTGTAGTTTTGTTAATTGTAATTTAAACACTAAGAAATTCGAAATTAACTTTTCAAAATATAAAAAGAAAAAACGGAAAGATAAAAGGAGATAGAAAAAGAGTAATAAATAATACTCTATTTCTATCTGGTATATTTTTGATATTGAATCATATCAAATCTGATATAACATTTTAGTTATATGAAGAACAATAATAAAAAAGGAATTTTAAAATGAAAAAAACAAATGGAATGGTTAACTGGTTTTATAACTTCTTAAAATGGGATAAATGGCATTTTTTAGCATTTGTTGGTGCTTTCTTAATGATTTTTTGCACAAAGCAAATTGTAGCAAGTGAAGCTTACTTTTATGAAGATCTTGTTGGTGAATCAAAAACTGAATTTTTGAAAACTGCACAAACATTAAATGTTAGTACTTGGATGTACGGATATTCTTTTAAAGTAAGTTGTAATGGAAAATGGATTGGTTCTAAATTCGATACTTCTTACAATTCGAAGCCTCACGTTTTAGCCAAATGGTCAAGCATCAGAGAGCAAGATAAAGCTACTGTGATTCAATCAATTAACGGTTTGTGTGTGTAAAAATGGAAGAGTTATTCACAAATTTATATCTTCTATGCGCTAATTATATAGCAGGTTTTTTGGGTGCTTTAATGATGTTCATTGCAATTTTTAAATTAGTAGAACACGGAAAAAATCCAAATGATCCACGCAATAAGCTAAGTGTTCCATTAGTAATAATGATCGGTGGTGCATTACTATCAAATGTAAATAGTAGTATTAGTATGTTTACAGCAACCTTAACCAACAATCAAGGGCATTGCTTTGTAGTTTATGAAGAAGGTGAAAAAGTTGATGAAATCAATCCTAATGGTGGGAATTGTTACGATCAAGACGGTGCTGATCTTTCTCCTGAAATGCTTAAAAAATTAGAAGAAAAGGAAGGTAAATCATTAGAGATAATGAAGAAAAGAGTCAGAATTTTATTCACTTGTTTTAGTGCTATTGGGTTAATTTATTTTATAAAAGCAGTGTTTTTATTAAAAGCTGTGGCAGAAGGATCTTCTTCAACTACGTATGGAAAAGTACTAACAATGATGATTTTTAGTACGCTAGTAATGGATATGAATAATACAATGTCGATTATTTTAGAAAGCGTTAAACAATCAACAACATTATAAACGCACTTTTAAGACGTTTTATATTTTATTAAAGATAATATATAAAAACTAATTGAATCCATCTTATTCAGCTTTTAAAATTACAAATGCAACAATATAAATGAACATATCAATTGAAATCAAGATTTCCTTAACAAAAAAACAAAAACAGAAAAAGTCTTTTACATATTAATAGTATTAAGACTATTAAGACTATTATAGCTATCGTTTTTAATAAAACATATATATAGCAAGGGATTTGCCGTTTTATTGTGCTCCCATATACAGTTCTATATACTCCCATATACAGCTCTACACGCTCCCACATGCAGTTCAACATACTCCCATATACATTTCTACATGCTCCCAAATACAGTTTAAAAAAATAATATTATTATAAAGTTAATATTATTATATCTAAATATTAAATTATTTTTAAAGTAATAAAAATTAAATTTTAAATGATGTTGACTTTATTTAAAAATGTTTTAACCTATTAGTAAAGGAGATTAAAAGTGGTGATAAATAAAAGCATACAATTATTCAAAGAATCATATATAAAAGCAGCAAGCAAAACAAACTGTTTTAAAAAAGCTGTTGTTAATTGTGACGATAAGATTATAACAGTATTGTTATTAGATGAAGATAATAATAAATATTCAATAAAAAAAGCTAATAAAAAAGAACTTAGAAGTTTTAAATCTATAGATTCAGCACGAAATACACTTGAAAGATTCGGCTTCATGACTTTTAAAATAAATATAATAAAAGGTGAGGTTTAATATGAGTGACATGCTAGATAAAGATTTAAAAGGGTCTAAAAAGGATAATCCAGAAGCTGGATTATTTACGCATTATTTAGGAAAAGATGTTTTTATTATAAATCCTGACATCACAAGAACTATATTTAATCCTGTGAATGGAAATAGAACTTGTACAGAGAGCTGGTCTAAAAAAGATAAAAAATTAGGGAAGGTGGGAAAAAATAAAAAATTAGGCAAAGTGGGTAAGGATAAAAAAGTAGATGAAGATTTATTAAAGATTGGAAAAGCTGACGTTTTAATAAAATATAATGAATTCGACTTTGAAGTATCAAGTAATTATCTTGATAAACAAGGGGGTTATTTGCATCTGAACATGAGTGAGTGTTTTTTGCTCTTTGGTTTTATTGTCAAAAAATTCGAAGATGTGAATAAAAATAAGGAATACAAAGATTTTATATTTGATATTGAAACATCATGGAACGAGATAGTTAAAACATTGAATATCAATGGTGGTGCAAGAAATTTATACAAATTTGAAAAAGCTTTTGAACTTTTAAGGAAAACAAAATTAAAAATAGGAAGAAAAACATCGGGTTTGATTTCTGAATATGAAAATACTTGGCCTGAAATAACTGATCCTGAAAATCCGAGTGCTGTAAGACTTAATAAAAAAGAAACTATAACAATTACTTTACCTAGAAACATTATCAAGTTTGTAAAAAATCACGACAGAAAAATATTGGTTAGTTATGAGACTTTTTCTAAAATCAAATGTCAGATAACAAAAAAGTTATATGTTTATCTTCTTGGTTTGAGTACTTTAATAAGAAATATGGGGATTGGTTACGAAACTTTAGAAGACGTTCTTGGTTATAATTATAGCTATGATGTTAATGGTAAGAAATTTGATAGAAAAATGCCTGAAGAAAAGGTAAGAAATGCTATTAAAAAAGCAACTAAAGAACTTGTTGAGTTGGGTTTTTTAATAGATTCTAATTGTTTATATAAAGATGTTGTCGGAGTAACAAAGTATAAGTTTTACGATAAAGTTAATGAAGATTATAATAAAGATAAAAATAGCACTATTGAGTCTAAAGATTTTAAAATAAAAAAAACTAAGAAAAAAAAAGATGATAGTGATTTAAATTGTAATCTTGATGATCCTAAAATCGCTAAACTTTTAGATGATGAAGGATTTTAATATTAATGTTTGTTTAGATTTTAAAGGTACATTATAATAATTTAAATTAATAAAAAGGATGCTTTTAAAAATGGCTGATTTCAAGAAAACATTATTAAATAAAGATAAATTAATTGAAGCTTTTGAAGATCTAAGCATCACGCAATCAATGGAAGCAAAAGAGAATTTAAACGCTGCAATGCCCCATTTAAAGCAAGTTTCTGAAAAATTAGCGGCACTTATGGCAGAAGAAGGAATTTCACTATCTGATATAAGTGGCGAGAAGAAACTACGTAAAAAGCGTGAAATAATAGCTGAAAATCAAAAGTTTTGTAAAGAAGATGGAAAATTAAAATTACTCATAACTCGCGCAATTTCTGTTGCAGAGAAAAACGGAAATGAGATCCTTGATTTTCAGTCTTTAAATGCTGCTGATGCTAAAGTTGCAAAGCAGCTTGTTGATGAATATAACGCATAATGTTTATATTATGATAAGGGCTATCCACTTAGCCCAACCAATCACTACATGTTGTGTTTACTAGATTTAACCTCCCCGATCACTTCTACCAACTTGTCGTTAGGATATCTTTTGAAATAGAGAATTTTTAAAGCAAAACTAAAAACTCATACAACGAACTACTCTAAGGGCAGTAGCTGCCACATTGCTGACATTAACTAATGAACACCAATCAATACTTTGGATTAGATTATTGTATCAACAACAGGATTAAGTTGCGGCAAGCGCAACCTATCCTATATTTATTGAGTGTAATTATTTACCAATCATTTCTTTAGCTTTAGTAACTAATTGACTGGAATACTTACTTCTTTTAATTTGATCATCGGTAGGGGTATCTAAAGAATCAATGATCTTATGGCACTCTTTGAAAAGCTTGATATATTTTCGGTCAGATGAATTCAGAACTTTAATAACCTTTTCAGCGTATTTTTCAGCTTTTTTGGAATTACTTGTAATTACTTCAACCTTGTTATGAACAACCCATTGAAACAACTGAATGATATGCCATTTGAATTTTTTATAATTTTGAGCATCTGCTTTTTTGCCATTTATTAACGTATTATATTTATAATACGTTAGAGCCGCGCAATAATATAAACCTTCACAGTCATCACTTTTAAATAAGTCATCACCAGATGATTTAAAAATAGTTTTAACATAACGAGATGAATTATGAGGCTGATTTAAAAAGCAAGCTGCATATATTCTACTTAACTCCCTAACATCGAATATTGATGTTGCATAATATCCATGATCTTTAAACTCTTTTTCTCTTCTCTCGAAGTATACAAGTGCAGCAGGTATGCCATTATTAGCTAAAGCAGAAGCTTCGCTATTTTTAGCATCAAAGTAGTGCTGTACTAATTTGGCCTTATCTTTTAAACCATGGAAGTTTTCGCTACGAATGGCTGTCTGACTATTGGTCGCAGAAATGATATCCGTAGATATATCATTATTTGGAGACTCAATAAATCTAACTACAACATTGACACTATCATCTAATTCATCAATATACTGAGCCAGAGTATTACTAGTTTGACAGCCATTAATTATTTGATAGTTAACTAAATCCATTTCCTTTGAGTTTGGCGTTAAAGTTAATTGTGGTGCAACAATTGTGATTCCATTATTTAAAACGGAAAAGAGATGTCTTTTGTCTTTTGAAGCAAGAGTGTCTTGTATTTTAGAGTTGACTTCATTGTTACCACCAAGGAAAGATCTTACATTTTCTTCAAATACGTTATGTTTGATATTCCCATCAGAATCAAGCAATAATTTTTTAACAAAATCTTTTGCGTTAACAACCGCAACATAAGATTGTGGAATATCTTTATTTTTAGGTATTCCGCAAAATTCAACTAAATTTATTTTAGCTTCATTTTTGTCATTTATATCTTTCCAGTATTTGAGAATCTCTTGACGACCGATTGGATTTACATCAACAGAGTCAAATAAATCACTTCCAAAAACAGTATCTTGAATTATTTCAAAGCTACCTTTTATTTCTCTTTCTGCTTTGTAGTTGCCGCTAGTACAATAGTAGATTGAACATGAAGGTCTTCTATTTGCAACTTTCTTTAAGTTTTTGAAAATTAATTTGATTATTTCAAGCGCTTCAAGATTGTAACTACCATTAGGTAATTTTGGTTTTAAAGTAAGGAAGTCATTTAGACCTAAGTTGAAATTACTAATTTCATCTTTTTTAAATACTTCCCCAGATTTAACCTGTGTAAATATTATTTGTACAGGCAAATTTGTTTTATGGGATTTTAATATATTTTCGGCATCTCCAGTTGTTGTAATCAACTCACCATCAATTAGAATTGCAATTCCATCTATAGATGCATCGTCTTCTCCTGTTGTAATATCAATAGGATTAAACCTCCCTAGATACCGTTTAGATAGCACACAATAATTACAAAAAAACTCAAAAACTTTATCATTTTTGTAATTTTCTAAAGAAAACTCGTGTACTAAATCTTTAACATGTTGTTCTAAAATAATATGCATATTTACTCTCAATTGAAGATTGTAGGATATTTGAAATTACACTCAACAGCTTATTATGGCGACTTCTCAGTAATCCCCGTCCCATAAATCTAATTAATTCGCATTAATATCCCATAACTTCAAATCTTTATAAACTATAAATATGTTATTTTTATTGCAACTTGGATAATAGACTTTTTATTAATACGACAGAAATTATTCATTAGAAAATGTATTGCTAAATTATTTACGTTAACTTCCGCTTAACGCACCAACAAGACCTAAATGACAAAATAAAGGAACCACAACATGTAGTGGTTAGTTGGGCTAAGTGGATAGCCCTTATTATGATATAAAAAAGGGGGTTTTAGCTCCTTTTTTAGTTCTGTGATTCAATCTATAAATCAAGCATTTCCCAGTCTATATCTTCTACAATTTGATATTTAGTTTCAACATTATATTTTTCATCCAAAAGTTCATTTGGTTTCATTATTGACGCTAAATGATTATAATGTTTAGTTAACATTTCTGTACTAGTACCGCAATGTTTTGCAATAATATTTTCATTAGCACCACGTTTTAATTGATTAGTTATAAATGTATGTCTACAGCTATACATAACAAGATTTTTTTCAATCAAATCATCATAAATTTCTTCTCTAAATTCACTAAATAGATGTGAAAAATCAATTTCTTTTCCTAATTTTCTTCTAAATAAATAACGATCTTTATTATCTTTTAATACTCTTATCAAATGAGCATCTACAATACCGCCACCAAATCCACCCGTAAATGTTGTGTCACTTAGAATATCTTTGACGCAATTCATAGCGGTTGGCGTTAATATTATTTTTCTCTTAACACCATCTTTTTCTGCTATTTTTCCGCCTTTTATATGACAAATCCAATATTTATTACCTTGAATTTCTTCTACAGTCAAATCACCACATTTTATATTTGTAATTTCTTGACCCGTCCGAACTCCGCTACTTGTCGTGAAAACAAATGCATTAAACAATAATTTATTGTTTTCGGCAGGGATTCCTTTTTTTCTATTTCTATTTCTTAATTTATTAAAAATAGTCATGTAATCTGTATTTGTGAAATATGTACCAGTTTCGCTAACTTTTGATTTAATTTTAGGAATTCTTGGAACACTATTAATTAATCGCTTAGTTAAGGAATACTCTAATATTTTATTTACAGCTAAATTCATATATCTTTTTTGTGTTGTACTTACTTTGTTATCATATTGCTTATAAAAAACTAACAAATGTGCATAATCTAGATCTTTAATATTTATAGTTCCTAATTTTTCAGAAAAACTTTTAAAAATTTTAATGTACCGACCTTTTTCTTTATATTTGTTATTGCGGCTGAGCGGTTTTTTATTTTTATTTTTATCTTTTTCATAAACTTTTTTTATTATTAAAATTTCTTTTTCATAATCAGTTACAAGTTCTTTTACAATTGATTTTATTAATTTTGAAGGTTTAGATAAGAAAGCACCTTCTAAATTTTCCTCTAATGCCATTTTATAAAATATAGCTTTATGTTCAGCTTTTTTTTGATCAGTAATACCAAGCGATCTTTGAATCGCTTTTTTTGTTTCTTTATCCCACAGATATATATACCAATTTGCTGATTTTTCCATTTTGTAAATTGCTAAACCACTACTTAATCGTATGTAATCTTTTTTATTGCTCATAGCTTGAATTTATCTACATAGTTTTAGAGTATGTTTTAGAGTATCAAAAAATAATATGCAAGTCATTAATTTAACAGCTCTTATTTTACAATGGAGGTGATTCAAAATCCCTCGCATGGACAGCGTAAAATTTGAAGTTATAGAAAAAGGTAATGCCAGTGTGGTGGAATTGGTAGACACGCTAGATTCAAAATCTGGTTTCTTCGGGAGTGACGGTTCGAGTCCGTCCACTGGTACCATTACCCCTTGATTTTAAAGGTCTATAACGAAATAAGTCGACATCATAAGTCGGTTTTTTTGTGCCTAAATTTTGATGAATATACGCATACGTCAAATAGTTTTCCTTCCTTAATCAGCCCAAGATAAACAAATAAACGTTACTTGTGATAAACACCTAGGGCCATATCCGGCCTTTTGTCTGGGTAATCTCTGGGTAGATATGCGTCTAGCTTAGTCTAATAACAAAAACCTTCAGCTATCAAAATTCGTTAAACTAATATAGCTAAGCACTTTGACTCGTTAGGTCTTTAGGTAGTCAAAAACCAGTAAGAGTAAAATTTAGGTCTTAGTCTAGCCTTTGAAGTTCATAGGTATTCTATAAAACTTAAAGCATGCAATCATTTTGATTGACTCATTTTGATTGTATGGTATGTTAAATAACATTACATATAAACTATGAATAAATATGTCACAACTAGCACTGGATTCGCTAACTCACGCACAGAAGGAACGCCTAGCGTTCATAGACTTTAGCCTACAATATTTTGGCCAAATAGCTCGTGCGGATTTAATTCAACGCTTCAAAACTGGTTTGGCTGCATGTACACGTGACTTAACAGCTTACCGTGAACTAGCGCCAAACAATCTTAAACTCTTTCATCAAACAAAAAACTACCACCGAACTGATAATTTCCAACCAATTTTTGAGCACAATCCTGAAGCAATATTAACAGGGCTTTGCCGTGGCTTTGGTGACGGTTTATCGAATGGTATACAAGTAAGTGAGCACTGTATTGATGCAACCAGACTTGTTCACCCTAAAAGTGAAGTAATAGCGACACTTATGCGCGCTATCAATAGCCAGCAAGCAGTTAAATGTGAATATGTGTCATTAAGCTCCGGGCAAAGTAAGCGAGAAATAGTGCCTCATGCTCTAGTCAATAATGGTCATCGTTGGCATGTTCGGGCCTTTGATAGAAAATCTAAAGAATTTAGAGACTTTGTATGTACACGATTACAAAACGTTACTGAAATTAAACAGCATGAAGTTTCAAATATAGAAAGCATAGCGCTAGATAGTAACGAGTTAAGAACAAAGGACCATCAGTGGAACAAAATCGTACAAGTGACATTAAAGCCACATCCATCAATCAAATATAAGAAAGCAATAGAGCTTGATTACGATATGAGTAATGGGCAGCTAACTCTTGAAGTAAGAGCGTCACTTCTTGGCTATTTACTCAGGCAGTGGAATGTGGATTGTACCCAAGATGCCAGTCTAAAAGGAGCAGAATACCAACTGCATTTACGCAATCCACAAGCACTTTACGATGCTGGAAATCTCGCAATAGCGCCGGGTTACACCTGAACAAAATCAACGCAAAATTTTTGAAGCATAAACCAACAAATTTATGTGTTTACGCTCTACTTAATAATTAGGAATAGATTTATATATGAACAAACAACAATTAGCAGCAAAAATTTGGGAATCAGCAAACCAGATGCGTTCGAAAATTGAAGCGAACGATTACAAAGATTTCATTTTAGGCTTCATTTTTTATAAGTATGTCAGCGAGCAACTTGTCAGCTTTGTAAAAGAACAAGGCATGACTGAAGACGATATTAAAGCCCTAAGTGAAGACGATGCCGAAACCCTTGAATTTGTTCAAAGCAACTTAGGCTACTTTATATCTTATGATAACCTTTTTTCTACTTGGGTAAATCCGAAAACAGAATTTGATGAATCTAACGTTCGATATGCACTATCTGCCTTTAGCAGGCTCATACACCCAAATCATAAAAAGCTATTTGAAGGCATTTTTACCACTCTAGAAACTGGGCTAAGTAAACTTGGTGAAACCTCTGGTAAACGAACGAAAGCTATTAGTGACCTATTACACCTTATTAAAAGCATCCCTATGGACAGCAACCTTGGCTACGATGTGCTGGGTTACATATATGAATATTTAATTGAAAAATTTGCTGCTAATGCAGGTAAAAAAGCAGGCGAGTTTTATACGCCTCACGAAGTATCATTGTTGATGTCAGAAATCACTGCGCACGAGTTAAAGCATAAAGATAAAATTGAAATTTACGATCCCACGAGTGGTTCGGGTTCATTACTGATAAACATTGGCAGCTCAGTGGCTAAACATGCCAAGAGCAAAGATGATATTAAATATTACGCTCAAGAACTTAAAGAGAGCACATACAACTTAACGCGTATGAACCTTATCATGCGAGGTATATTGCCAGATAACATTACAACCCGAAATGGCGATACCTTAGAGGATGATTGGCCTTATTTTGATGCAAGCGACCCACAAGCGACTTACGAACCTTTGTATGTGGACGCGGTAGTATCTAACCCCCCATATTCGCAGAAGTGGGACTCAGCTAATAAAGAAAACGATCCTCGTTATTCACGCTTTGGCCTTGCACCAAAAACAAAAGCCGATTTCGCTTTCTTACTACATGATTTATATCACTTAAAACCTGATGGCATTATGACTATTGTACTTCCTCACGGTGTATTATTCAGGGGTGATCCAGAATTAGATGGCGAAGGAGCGATTCGTAAGCAGCTTATTGAAAACAACCATATTGATGCGATTATCGGCTTACCTGCTAATATATTCTTTGGCACAGGTATTCCAACCACTATTATAGTGTTAAAACAAAAGCGTGAAAATACCGATGTATTAATAGTCGATGCCTCGAAACACTTTATGAAAGAAGGCAAAAATAACAAATTACAAGCATCGGATATCAAACGTATAACTGATGTTGTTATCAACCGTGAAAACAGAGATAAATTTTCAAAAGTGGTAAGTAAACAAACCATTCGAGAGAATAATTACAACTTAAATATTCCTCGTTATGTCGATTCATCCTCAGCTGCGGAAAGTTGGGATTTACACGCTACCATGCTTGGTGGTATTCCTAATAGTGAGATTTGTCTACTAAACAGTTATTGGCAATCTTTCCCTGATTTATATGCTGCCTTGTTTAAACCTAAATCGTCAAACTACAGTGAATTAGCTACAACTAAAGACGAAGTTAAAACGACCATTGCAGATCACCAGCAAGTCATTAGTTTCATTAATAACTACAATCAGGCTTTTATTGGTTTTGATAAGTACTTAAACACAACCCTTATTCAACGTTGGGCGGCAGTAAGCCTCAACCAGCAAGAAGCCCAATTAAGTGTTGAGCTATTCAATCGTCTGGCACCAATAGCACTCATTGATAAGTACCAAGCCTATCAGCACCTTAATAACCAATGGCAAATCATTGGAGCCGATCTTGAAATGATGCAAACTGAAGGCTTTGAAGCAACGAAACAGGTTGATGAAAATATAATCATCAAGAAAAAGAATGGCAAAGACACGGAAGTACAAGATGGCTGGAAAGGATACATTATCCCTTTCTGCTTGGTACAAAAAACCTATTTAAGTAATGATTTAGAAGCTTTAAAGAAACAAGAAACTCGATTGGCAGAAATAGCCGCCACTATTGTGGGTATTTTAGGTTTATTTGAAGAAGATGAAAAAGAAGGCGACGCATTTAAAGAATCTAAAGATAACTTTGTAAATGCTGAAGTCATTAAAGAAGCTAAAGAGCTACTAAAAGAAGTTAAAGTCAATGGTGATTTTTCAGAAGATAGCTATGAGGCCAAAATTATTAAAGTGGCAGACTTAATATCTGAAGATAAAAAACTCAAAAAATTATTTAAAGAAGCAGCCATAGCACTGCACTTAAAAACTAAAGCCACCATAGAAAATTTATCTGAGAATCAAGTTAATCACTTACTTGACCTTAAATGGATTCAACCGCTGTACAGTGTGTTAAAAAACATGCCAAGTTCGATTATTAACAACTTAACTAACAAGGTGCAAGCATTAGCGGATAAATACTCCGTTACTTACTCAGAAGTTGCTAACGATATTCAATCATCAGAGTATGACCTAGCAGGAATGATGGGGGAATTAACAGGTAATGAATTTGATATGCAAGGCTTAGCTGAACTCACTGCATTGCTGAAGGGCGAATAAGATGAGTATAAATAAAAATGTGCCTGAAATTAGGTTTAAAGGGACTAGTGGGGTTTGGAAAAGTAAAGATTTTGGCCTTTGTTTAGAAAATATACCTAGTAATACCCTTTCACGAGCTGATTTGAACTACGATGCCGGGCTGGCGAAAAATATCCACTATGGTGATGTTCTAATTAAATTTGGTGAAGTTTTAGATGTAAAAAATGAAATTTTACCGTTTATTACCGACAATGATATTGCAAAGAAGTTAAAGCGTGGTGTATTAAAAAACGGCGATATTATTATTGCCGACGCAGCTGAAGATAAAACTGTTGGCAAATGTACTGAATTATTCAATATAGATAAACAAGTAGTAGTTTCTGGCTTACATACTATTGCAGTTAGACCAAAGATAAACTTTTCTTCGAAATACCTTGGGTATTATCTAAATTCAGCAGCATACCACGACCAAATTTTATCTTTAATGCAAGGAACAAAAGTACTATCTATATCAAAAAAATCAATACAAAACACTTTAGTTGTATTTCCAAGCGAAACAAAAGAACAAAGCCAGATAGGGGAATACTTTTATAAGCTCGACAGCCTGATCAATCAACACCAGAAAAAGCATGACAAACTCAGTAGTATTAAAAAGGGTATGCTGGAAAAAATATTCCCCAAGCAGGGGGAGGCTATCCCAGAAATTCGCTTTGAAGAGTTTAGTGGAGATTGGGAGGAAAAAGAATTTAGCAAAGAAGTAGAGTTTTTTAGTGGCTTGACGTATTCGCCTAATGATATTCAAAAGACTGGAACGTTAGTAATCCGCTCATCGAATGTAAAAAATGGCCAACTTGTTCAAGCTGATAACGTTTATGTTAATCCTGAAGTAGTTAATTGTAACAATGTAATCAAAGGAGACATTGCTGTTGTTGTTCGGAATGGCTCAAGATCCTTAATCGGAAAGCACGCACAAGTAACGTCATGCATGGATAATACTGTCATTGGCGCATTTATGACTGGTATTAGAAGTACGCAGTCTGAATTTATTAATGCACTTTTAGATACCAACATGTTTACAGCTGAGGTTGAAAAAAACTTAGGAGCGACAATTAACCAGATTACAAATGGTGCTTTTAAGAATATGATTTTTATGTTTCCAACTGAAGATGAGCAATACAAAATCGGTCAATACTTCAATAAGTTGGATAAAATAATCAACCAACATCAACAGCAAATCACTAAACTTAATAATATCAAGCAGGCCTGCTTGGTTAAAATGTTTGTCTAACAGGGATAGATAATGACTACTTTTAAGAAAGAAGCAGATTTTGAAAAAGCCTTTATTGAGGTATTAACCAATAAAGGCTGGGAGACGGAGGTTTTAAAAAATAAAACCGAAGCCGATTTACTACAAAACTGGGCAAATATTTTATTTGAAAATAACCGCCAACGTGACTCCTTAAATGATGTACCGCTTACTGATGGC
>TARA_R110001583_G_scaffold30706_3_pt1 | contig 40628 bp, 29 predicted proteins | sample TARA_R110001583 | Tara Oceans TARA_R110001583 (sample SAMEA4398432) | marine metagenome | biome: Polar Biome; feature: [MES] marine water layer (ENVO:01000295) within the mesopelagic zone...; material: water (ENVO:00002006), including particulate matter (ENVO:01000060) such as...... | reverse complement strand
TGAAAATTTATCCTCATTGATATTTGATCACTAACTTATTGCTATGGGTATAACTAACATCTTACGGAAGCTAGTTAGCATTTTTAATTCGGGTGATATATAAACTAATGTTGCGATAAGTATCAACCCAGTAAATATCTTTATTTTCTGCGAGGTATTTGAGTAGCTCTTGATGAGCCTTAGTAGAAACAGACAGGTAATCACCGCCAACGCCATGAAAAGTAAAATTAGCGATAGTACCGTATAAAGCGGCTTGCTTTGCATAGGCTATTAATTCAGCAGCTGAGTTTCCTGATGGAGACCAGACAGCAGCATCCATGACATTTATTGAACTTTGATTTTCCCCGACCTTACCCACATGAGACTTAATACCGACAAAAGAATCATGAAGCGCGTGTACGTAGTTTTTATTCTCTACAAACTGATCAGCGCAAGGGACAGTAAATGTTCTTAGGGTTTCACCATCAATGGCTTTTAAAAGTATATTAGCGGTTTGAATTTCTTGAATAATTTCATCGTATTTTTTTTTATCTAAATCATTATGTTCTTGCACCCATTCTCTATTAGGTAATGATCCTCGACAAGCATGGTTAATTGAGTGATTTCCTAATTCATGGCCCTGTTTAGCGGCGCGTCTCCATTCTTCTAAGCGTTTATCAACCGTTGGTGAACTTAGAGTTAAATAAAAGGACGCTTTAAAATTTAGCTTATTTAGGGCGGGTAAGGCATGATCTAAATGGCTATTTAATGCATCATCATAAGCAAGGCTAATCGCCGCTTTTGCTTGATTGGGCCAAATCAGATGCTCATGTGCTAATGAGGGCAGGGAAAGCAAGACTACTAGAATCGTTAATTTTTTAGCCATTATTTTCCTTAACTTAGTTAGATTGAATAAAGTGGTTATAAAAATCGTATTGGCGTGTATATCAGTGGGAGATATAAGCAAAGCTTGATGGGTAAAATTTTTAGACTATCTATTTAGTTATAAATCAAACTTATTAAAAATATTGATGGTACCTATAGCTATTACTATTCAAAGTGCAGGATTTTATTGGGAATTGAATAACTCTAGGGAAAATAATTAATAAAGCATAGTTATTCTATGCTTTATTAATTTAACGCCGGATAATAGCTATTACCCGGCTAATTAATAAAAATGAATTACTCAGCAATGCCTACAGTTATTTCGTCTAGAGACACATCACCGACTTCATCACCCATATCAAATAATACACGGCTGTTGTCGTCACCAAAACCAGTAGCAGGAACAACAATAAAATATGACATCCATTCGGTCGTTATAGCAATGGGTTGTACATTATTTGTCCATGGGTCATGTGCTAAACCAACACCGACAGTAATATTACGAGCAACAGAAGCTTTCGCTTTAAATTCTACTACATAAATTGCATCAGGAATGATGGTCATAACTTGGCTTAAATTAACATCCCATGGGTTACCTGCAGTTGCTACAGTGGCTTCGTAATAGCTACCAACAGGGTCAGTCGTTGTAAAGATATCAGTGTCAGCTGAGTCAAGAAGTGAAATATTACGTAAGAAAATGTCTCCTGGAATTGCACCCCCCATATCAAAAATAGTACGACTATTATCATCACCAGCAGCAGCAGCTTCCATCAGTGTATATGTTTCCCATTCAGTTGTTAATTCAACAGTATGGGTGTTATTTGTCCATGGGTCATGTGCTAGACCAAAACCAGCGGTCATCGGGCGAGTGGTTGAGGCTTTAGCATCATAAGTCAATGTATACATTTCACCGGTAATTAACGTTAAAGAATGGCTTATCCCTTTCTCATACACTTCATTTGTAGGTTCTGGTACAAGGGTTTCATACACATAGACACCTGGCGCATCAGACCAGCCTGTTAGCCCATCATCAAACATACTATTGGTTAATAAGTTACCTGCTGTCTCTGGTTTACCACCACTTCCTACTGAAATAAGGACAGTCTCAGACGCATTAAACATACCATCTGTTACATTGATGGTTATTGAGCTAAGGCCTTTATCACCCGACGATGGAGTACCGGATAAAACACCAGTGCTAGTATCAAAGTTCAACCAAGAGCCGTCTGGGAGAGTTGCTGAGAAAGTTAAGGTATCGCCATCAGCATCCGATGCTGTAAATGTATGACTATATTCCTCATCTACTCCGGCAGCTGTTTCAGCAGCGGCACTGGTCAATTCTGGAACAGCGAACCTTGGACCATCAGAGTCACCAGCTTGCGGTTCTAAATCATCACCACAGCCAGCAAGTGCAATCGCTAAAGCCAAAGTTGATAGCTTAATTGTTAAATTTTTAGTTTTTATCATGTTAGTCATTCCCCTAGATATTGTATTATTAGAACTGCATCCTCAAACGGCTTAACATAGAAAAAACAATCTGTTGTTAGTCCAAGTTCACGTCTGATGAAAGCAATTTCATTTATATTGGCAGTGCTAAATACTTTTGGAAGCGCTACCAGTTTTCTGGAAGCGCTTCCATTTATAACACCAGTAACGCCTATAACAAAGCTTTATTTACCTTTTTTTACCTTTTTTAAATTATAACGGATGTATTGATAGTCAGTTTTTAATGTATTAGATAAAAAATCCTAACCGGTTATTGTATTAGTCTTTTGAACTATAACGATTGATTGCCATTTAGTAACAAAATTATTTTGCTTTTGCTTTACAATATTGGTCAATAAAATCTAAATGATCAGGCCAACTATCTACTTTACGCTTTACTGTTAACTTAATATTATTTAAAAAGCTTTTTAACTCATCATCACCCATTAGATCAACAATAGGGTGGTACTGCTCAGGTATTAAACCCTGTCCCATCATTACTTGCACCCAAGATGTTTCTCCAAAGAGCTCCTCTTCTTTTTTGAAGACTTTAGCGCTTTCTTTAAATAACTTCATGCGGTGTTTCAGCGTTTCAGGAATATCCATATTGCTACAGTATCGCCAAAAAGGGGTGTCTTTACGATCAGTTAAATAATAATGCAAGATAATGAAATCTTTAATGTTGTCAATTTCAGTTCTAGTTTGTGTATTAAATTCATCGATATCGGATTGTTTAATCCCTTGCGATGGAAACATTTGCATTAAGCGTATAATGGCTTTTTGAAATAAATGAATACCCGTAGATTCTAGCGGTTCAATAAAACCCGAAGATAAGCCAATAGCCACACAGTTTTTATTCCAATGTTTACGCCGCGTACCTGTTTTATATTTAATAACGCGAGGTTCATTTAGCCGTTCACCTTCAATATTATTTAATAAGGTTTGTGTCGCTTCTTCATCAGACATGTATTTACTACAAAAAACAAAGCCATTGCCGGTTCGGTTTTGTAAGGGGATTTTCCACTGCCAACCCGCGTCTCTAGCAATAGAACGGGTATAAGGTACTGGTTTAGTAACGGTTTTAGTTTGTACCGCTATAGCGCTATCACAGGGTAAAATGTGTGACCAATCTTCATAGCCAGTATGCAGAGCCTGTTCAATTAACAAGCCTCTAAAGCCAGTACAATCAATAAATAAGTCACCTTCAACTACTTTACCATTGGCCAGTTCAAGTGAATTAATAAAGCCATTGTCTTTGTCTAGAACAACTTTACTAATACGACCTTCAACTCGCTTTAAACCATGTTTTACTGCTATTTGTTGTAGATATTTAGCATATAACCCCGCATCAAGGTGATAAGCATGGTTTAAGGGGCTATCCGCTAATATGGCAAACTTTCCTTCTCTAGCAGCTAAGTGTTCAGGTACGTAATCACCTATTTCTGACACTATGCCGCGCTGTTTACCTTTTAACCAAAAGTGTTGAAAATCAGCTGCCCAGCAATTTTGACCTAAAAAACCAAAAGAATGAATATAGTCTTTGTTAACGTCACGCCAATTTTCAAAAGAAATACCTAACTTGAATGTAGCATTGGTGGCAGCCATAAACTCTTGTTCATTAATACCTAATAATCGATGAAAAATATGTAACGTAGGAATCGTTGCTTCACCTACACCAACGGTAGGGATTTCGTCAGTTTCAACTAGAACAATGTCTAAATTTTTACCTAACAGTTTTGATAATGCCGCTGCAGTCATCCAACCCGCAGTACCACCACCGGCAATAACAACTTTTTTTATGGCTTTGTTATTCATATTTAAATTATCCTTACTGATATAATTATTGGTGTTCAGATTATATTTTTAGTTTATTGAGTAAATCAGCTCTAATTTTTTTTGCTGAGTTTAGGTCTAATGGTTGAGATAGCATACCCTTAACAAACTCAGGGATATGGTCTAAATCGTTTTTTTGATGATCAAAAATATAGTAATCAAAGATAGCTTTCCATGCCTGTCTTTGTGCTAGAGGAAGACTTCTCAAACTTAATATAGCTAATTTTAATGCATTTTCTGGCTGACCCATAAACGCAGGGCTATCTCGCCACCAATGCGTTACTAGTACATTAAAAGCACTTAATGCTTTGACATGATGCCACCACATAGAAGGAAGAAATAATGCATCGCCAGTGTCCAAATCTGCAACTTGAGCCGCTTGTAATGCCTGTTCAAATTTTGGAAATTTTTTGAAATCAGGGCTTTCAAAATCAATTAAGCTAATATCTCGACCACCGGGTGACATTTCCATAGGCCCGACATATAGGTTAGTTATCTGCTCTGGTGGGAATAAAGTAAATCGTCTTTTACCGGCAACACAACATGCTAGGTTATTAGGAAAGTCATAATGTGCTGCTATTTTGCTTTGGTTACCAATCCAAATACTGGTTAATGGTTTTAAATGGTCAATTGAAGCATTATTTTCATTATTATAACTAGGTAGCCAAGAATTAATTTCTGTTGAAGCTACATAGATTGTGGGTGGTTTACTATCAGCAGCGTGCTCTAATAATTTATCTAAAACTATATTAAGATCGGCACTAATGTTTTTAAAGTTAAAACCACTCATATCTTCATTATAAAAAATTCGCCCTTGTGTTTCTGGTTCGCCATAAGCACTAAACACCGGCTTGTTATTATATAATTGACGCAAATAGTTGGCTGCATGTTCAGGAGACTTTTTACTGGCAATAACCATAGGCCAGTTATTGCCAAAACCTTTTAGCACAAGAGGTTGTGTAGAGGACAATACAAATTCAGGTATATCACCGGGTTGACAATTTGTTATCTCTTTTACTTTATTTGCTATTGCCAACATTTGCACATACCTAATTTGACGTTACGACGAAAAATGATTAAAGGCCAAGCTGTTCATTTTTCTTACTTATTAATTTTCTAACATTCGCTTGCGATGCAATTGTCATATAGATCGCTTGTAAATGTCCTTTTTTATGTAGTGACATTAAAATATCACTGCTTAGTTCATTGAGTTTATCTTCGTTAATAGTATAAAAACCAAGCATTTGATGTTTTGAATGATCATTGAGAGTGATATCCAAAGTCACGGATTCTAATAATTGGTGTTCAATTAAAGCATCAATAAAATCATTACTATCATTGATTCCATGATGAATCGCTTCAAGTAGATCTGCAACTTTATCTAAATAAGGAGTACTACCACCATGTGCTAAAAACAATGATTCACCTTGTGTTTGATTAACACGTGGATTATCAAGATCTATCTGCAGCATTCGTTGTTTCTTTTCAATACCTTCTTCATTTAGCGTTTGTATACCAATTAAAAATGGCTGTCTAGCGACCGTGGCAGGAATATAATCCGCAGTCCACTTATTGTCAGAGAGGAATAAGTTTTCATCGTTTTCAAAACCAAATAAAGCAAGGGGGAAAAATTTACCTGTATTGGGATCTTTATTAAAAAGAATGGGGTAATAGGCTTGTATACTTTTAAATTCCATCGGAAAAGTTTGCGCATACCATAGGTTGTCACCGTAAGTTGGAGATCGCTCAGTGATTACTTTTAAGTCTTGGTGGTCGATGTTGTTTAGTAAAACAGAATTTGTCATTTTTAATTCCACGCATTTGTTATATTTATTTAAAAAAATCACTGCATTTTTTTGTAATGCTATATTTTAGGTAATCCATACTTTTTAATTTTGTTAATGAGTTCACGGTTTGTTGGTAACACCGATAAAAGTTGTTGCGTCTGTTTTATATTATCATTAAATAATTTATCTGCTTTTCCTGCCTGAATAAGCCTTTTCTGGTGACGTAACGGTTCAGTAACAAAGTTCATACCATATAAAATATATTGAAAACTAGCAGGCGGAAACATTTCTTCAGTGTGCGTTGCATCGTAATGATAGGGTGGTTGATATCGCCATAACTTTATCAGTTCTTGTAAAGTTTCGGGTATACTTTTTTCATTTTTATTATCCAGCCAATAAGCTGAATCAGTTCGTTGGCTCAATACATAATGCAGCTTTAAAAAATCTACTATATTTCCCCAACGATGCAAAAATTTATCATTAAAACGTTTAGCTATAATATCCATGGTTTGGCGATTCGCAGGTAACTGTTCACTGATCATCTTTGCCGATAGTTCAATCAAAGCTAAAGCTGACGCTTCTAAGGGTTCAATGAAACCCGCAGCCATCCCTACTGCGACACAGTTTTTATGCCAAAATTTTTCTCTATGCCCAGGATTCAGTGGAATCTTACGTATCATCACTGAATTAGCGGCACTTTCTCCCATTGAGGGGGCTAAATAATGACGTAATTCTTGTTCTGCTTTATCATGTGATATATGCGAACTTGAATAGGTATAACCAACACCACGACGGGATGGCAACCCTATATCCCAAATCCAACCTGCGGTTTGGGCTGTAGATGACGTAAATGATGCAATTGGACTCTGTTCATTTTCATATGGAACATGAACAGCTAAAGCGGAATCATTAAAAAGAATATGCTTTTTACTTATAAAAGGAATTTGGTAGTGTTTAGCTAATAAAATTGATGCTGAGCCGGTACAGTCTATAAAAAGATCACCAGTGATATCACCATTTTTTTTAGTAGAAATAGATGCGATATCTTCATTTTCTGATGAGTTGATTTTAGTAACGTGATCTATTATGTGTTTAACATGTAATTTTTCTGTACAGTGTTTTTGTAAGAGCTGACCAAATTTTCCCGCATCTAAATGGTAACCATAATTGGCGGCAAATGAATATTCAGCTGTTGTTATTTGTTTTGGTGCTAATGATTGAGTAGCTAAGTGACTTTGTGCGCATACGGCATCGGAAAAACTGATTTTATCACTAAATGGTTGCCAATGCGGCGATAGGTTAATGTCATTAAAACCCTGTGGCATAGTGAAAGGATGATAATAGTGGTCGTTAGTATTCGTCATCCAATTAGTAAATTTAGAACCTTGCTTAAAGGTTGCATCGCATGATACCAAAAAATCAGTTTCTGAAATTCCCATTTTTTTTAGGGTGCTACGCATTGATGGCCAAGTTCCTTCACCAACACCTATAGGTGCAACATCTGATGACTCAATCAATGTAATTTCTAACCCTGAATCTTGGTTAGTTAAATGTTCTGCAGCAATAACACCAGCAGTTAACCATCCAGCTGAGCCGCCACCAACAATGACTATTTTTTTTAATGGTTTATTCATAAGTTTATTTTCTTAAAGTGTTCACTAAAAATTAGGTATGGTCTGCCAAACTATACCGTGCCTTAAACTGCCTATCTACTGCTATTTTCATTATAAGTAAATAGTTTAATTTGTTTAAATATATTTGACGTAGCATTTGAATATAAAAAGCATTCTAAAATTTAACGGGTATACACCCAAGTTTTTATGAAAACTTTATTTCTGATTGTTTTAAAATATAAAAGCCACATAAATTATTAATTTAGCGGCTTTTATTATTTACCAATAATTTAAATTATCATTAGAAGGTATAACGAGCGCCTAGGGCAAAACGAGCACCTGTCTGGGTATAATTTAATACTTCATAGCTACTACGACCGTGTGTGCGTCTCTTTTCGTCAGTAATATTGATACCATTGAAGAAAATATTTAAGCCTTCAACTTGAGGTAACTCGTAACTCACCGTCAAATCAACTTGGCTATACGCTTCTACATAAACTGGTGAAGCCCCTACATCGCCTTGGAAGTGGGATGTGAGGTATGCATCACGCCAGTTGTAAGCAACACGAAAAGAAAAACCATGTTTCTCATAGAAACCCACTACGTTAGCAGTATCACTAATACCTGTTTCAGCCACTTGGTCAGAGTCATAGTTAATGCCATTTTCATTAATGGAGCTACCAATAGAGGCATCGTCATATGAATTGTCAGAGTTAACTAAGGTATAATTAACAATGGTACCAAAACCTGTTTCACCAAATATATGTTGTACTGCAAACTCTACACCGTCAAAACCTGATTTTGCAGTAGAGTTAGCAAATGATGCAATGTTAAATTGCACTAATGGATCAACCGAACGACCGTTTATTTCTATATTACCACCAACAACATTTACGGCTGGGTCGGTAATATTGTCAGAAATCCATGTGCGCAGAGCAGGGCGATCGTTTTCATCAATACCAGAATCAATAGCTTGTTGAACAAATGGACTTGTCAGTGCGCCAGGGTTACGAAGGTTGTCTTGGCTATAAGTTGATTCCGTGCGGATACTTTCGTTAGTAATATCTTTTTGGAAATAGCCTAAAGAAACATAACTACCTTCGCCATAATACCATTCGGCTGATAAATCGAAATTTGAAGCTTCAAGTGGTAATAAACCGGCATCACCTGAGTTACCACCACCTGGGCTGTTTACTCGAGCTAATCCAGCTAATGATGTACCTCCAATCATTTCACCATAATTTGGGCGACCAATCGTTTCACTATAAGCGGCACGAAGAATAATGTCGTCGGTTACTTCTAAATTGAAGTTAATACTTGGCAAAGTATGATCATATTTACCTTTTTTGGTTTGAAATTCAGTGCCACCAGATAGGGTTAACGGTAATTCTGTGTCGCCTACCCAAGTTGTTGCATTGAAACCAGGAACGTTTGAAGTGGTTTCAACCTCTGTTTCTTCGTAACGTACACCTACATGAACATCAAATGGCATATCACCAATTTCACCTTCATAATTATATTGGAAATATACCGAGGTCATTTCTTCTTTTGTATATTGATCAGTACCTAGTGCATAATCTGTTGAAGGACAAAAAGATGTAGCACAATCACCGACAATACCGGGTTGAATAGATAAAGTATCTTCAGCAATTTGTCTTACGGCGAGGAAGTCAAATTCAAAGTAAGTATTTAGAATATCTGTTGACCAGTCAGTACCGGTAGCATCGACAAAATCGCTGAAATTACCACCACTTTCGTCAAACTGATCTTGGATAGTTCTACGTGTGAAGTTGTCGTCACCAAAAGATCCAGCATCACCTTCGCCACCCCAGTTATTACGTTGTACTGTTCTTCTTTGATCACGATTTTCAGCGGTACTCATGGCAATACCAAAGTCTATGCTGCCCGATTCTTCGAAAACATATACACCATTAAACTGATGTTGCTCAATGTGAGAGTGATCCTGCTCATTATCAAATGAACTACCGGTTACTTGCATATCAGACGCAGTTACCGCATTACCGCCACGTACTGCAAGAGTAGGAATATCACGGGTAAAATCAGTTGCTGATGCTTCACGTATAAGAGCTCTTGCCGCTAGGTTGTTTTTTGAACCATATTGATTGTTAGGTGTGTTTTCAGCATCTGAATCGTGGTAATCGTATGCTAGGTTTAAACTATCGTTGACTTGCCATTCAACGTTAAAACCTAATGAAGTAGTTTCATCACGTATACCATAGTCACCAGAGCCCATCGCTAAATCTGTTGGGGTGTCATAAACTTCAGAATGTAATAATGGTGAAGCGACATTACCAGGCGTCCATACATTAATAGCATTTCCAGGAGAAGCATACCAAGCAGAAACGTTCGCTACTTGCGTATCTTGTTCTTTCTGAATATAAGTATAATCCAATGTCGCCGTAATGCTTTCTACTGGGCTATATTGTAATACTAACTGAGCATTAGTTCTTTCACGTTGTACTTCTTCAAAAGTATAAAAAGTGGTTTGTGGAACAGAATAAACGTCTGCATTTTCAGTACGATTAAATTGATCAGCTTTACCGTTTTCGATAGGACCAAAACGATTGTCACCATTGATGTCTTGACCATCAGGATCATAACTTCTCCAACCAGTACTTACTCCTGCTTGTTGATTACCACTTTCACGTTCGGAGTAACTTGCTGAAAGTGAAATACCGAAAGTATCATCAGCAAATGTATTCGAATATAAGCCTGATAGCTCAGGAGTTGTACCACCAGTCTGTGCTGATGAATCATTTAACGCTTGTACACTGATAACTGAATGCATACCGGGGTTGGCTAGTGGTTTATTGGTTTTAATATTAATTGTTGCACCAATACCACCAGTAGATATTTTTGCCATTGATGTTTTGTAAACTTCAACACTACTGACGCCTTCAGCGGCGACGTTTGAGAAATCAAAAGAACGATCACCTGTTGTGTTAGGCATTTGACGGCCATTTAACAATATTAGGTTACGGTCTGCACTAAAACCACGAACACTTACTTTACTACCTTCGCCGTTAGAACGGTCAATTGAAACCCCCGTGATACGTTGCAACGATTCTGCTAGGTTAGAGTCTGGAAATTTACCTATGTCTTCTGCGTTAATCGCATCAACAATTCCTTGAGAACTACGTTTGATATCCATGGCTTTAACCATGCTGCTACGGATACCCGTAACTTCGATTACTTCGATATTATCTGTTTTAACTTCTTCAGCAGCAAAAACTGGTGTTATTGCCGTTACCCCTAAAATTATGGATAAACTTTTCGCAAGTTGAGTCTTTTTAAAATTTGATTTCTTCATGTATCTCCCCTAGGCATTTCATAGTATGTTATTCATGTTTTTGGAAGCGCTTCCAGTTTAGTTTAAAAAAAATTAGTTTTGTGTGGAAGCGCTTCCACAAGTTAAGTTAGTTTGCTGATAAGGTCAATAGTATTTGGGTAAATAAGCGAAACTATATTAGAGCTTTTACTCATGTAAATTTTAGGTTTTGTTTGTGTTTTTTATATTAATCCATTGAATTTATTAGTTTAAAGTTGATGCTTACACTAAGTTACTTTAAGTTATTACTAAGAAGGTAATTAAGAAGGCGACTTTTTAAGGGAATTATTTGCTAGAGGTTTATAAACGCTAACGACATTTTTCAGTTGTTAGCGTTTTAAAATTTGAAAATTAATTATAGGGCGTTTTTTTGTAAGGATTTATGAATAAATTCTACTTTTTTTGCATCAAGTATGTACCAGCGCATTACCAATGCAACCAATATTGAGCCTATTGCTGGAAAAAGAGTGAAAGAAGTCAGTATGCCTTGTTGTGTGGTCACACTTTGTTCAATATCAGCTTGGTAGCCATAATAAGCTAATAACCAACCGGCTAAGGCACCGCCAATTGCCACACCCAGTTTGATGAAAAAAACAATCGCAGAATAAACCATTCCCGTTATTCTAACGCCTGTTTTCCAGTGACCGTAATCAATAGTATCAGCCATTTTTGCCCAAAGTAATGGTGTTGCCATCTGTAGGAAAAAATTCCACAGAAAGAATAAAGTGAAGGCCACAAATGTTTGTTCACCATCAACAAAATAACTGATAATACATATGAAGGCGGCTATTGATTGCAAGGTAATATAGGCTTTAATTTTACATACCCTTTTAGATAGCGGCAATGAAAGTGCGCAACCTAAAATACTGCCGATCATTCCTAAGGTCATAAATAAAGTGATCAGATCAGCGCGACCTAAATAATACTTCACGTAATATACAGCCAGTGTACCTCGCAGTACTTGGCCACTTAATAATAATAATCCGGCTAAGCAAAGAATTCGCCATTGGTCATTTTTCCATAAGGCACACAAGTCTTCTTTAAAGGTAGAGTTTTGATTTTCAGGTGGGCTGACTCTTTCTTTGGTGCCAGCAAAACAGAGCAGAAAGAGTATTAAACCTAATAAGCTCATGGCCATCATGGTGTATTGATAACCCTGTGCTTTATCTCCAGCACCAAACCACTCAACTAAGGGCATGGTGCCTGCGGCAACAATTAGCCCACCTAACATACCAAAAACAAATCGATATGACTGCACTGAAACTCGCTCCTGCGGATCAGCGGTAAGCACACCGCCTAACGCGGAATAAGGAATATTTATTGCGGTATAAGCGATCATCAATAAAGTGTAAGTAGCAAATGCGTAAACAATTTTACCATTTTCAGATAAATCAAAGGTGGTGAAAGCTAAAATACTGATTAGGCAAAAGGGGAGGGCTAGCCATAATAAATAGGGTCTAAATTGCCCCCACTTAGTTTTTGTGCGATCAGCCATTGCCCCCATTAAGGGATCTGTGATGGCATCAAATATTCTAACAACAAGAAAAAGAGTACCAACAAGCGCCGGAGAAAGACCAACAACATCGGTATAATAAATAAGTAAAAACATCATCACCGTTTGGAAGATGATATTGCTGGCAGTGTCGCCTAGACCATAAGCTATTTTTTCTTTAATTTTAAGCATGGGGATCTCTTTTTTTGAATATTCTACCTATCATTTCATACACAATTGTATTTAAGGATGTTCAACTATCTTAAAAGGGGAAATCATAAACAATGTAAACAGTATTAGACATCATAAGGAAATAACTCTCCTTTACAATTACTGTCACCTTTACAGTGTTTATTTCGTCATTAAATTGTGTAATGAAATGTGTGGTCAATAATTATTATTGTTAATCTGTTCGTTGATTGAGTAAATCACGATAGGCATAACCACTCGATTTTATTGTTCGTTGTTGACTTTGATAATCAACATAGACAATGCCAAATCTTTTTAAATAACCTTCGGCCCATTCAAAATTATCCAGTAAACTCCAAGCAAAATAGCCTCTAATGTCGACACCGGATTCAATAGCGGTATTAACCGCATTGAGGTGGCTTTGATAATAAGCTACTCGATGTTCATCTTCTACTTTGCCATCGATAATGTTGTCGGGCATTGCTGCCCCATTTTCAGTGATATAAATGGGAGGTAAGGTGTATTTTTCATTTAAAGAAATCAATAAGTCAGAAAACCCTTGTGGATATATTTCCCATCCCATATCTGTTAATGACACATCTTTGAGAGAAACTTGAGAGAAAACTTCATGTTCATCCGCTTGATATACTGCTCGGGTATAATAATTAATCCCCAAAAAATCAATGGATTCTGAAATGATATCTAAATCACCTTCAATAATCTCAGGATGCTGTGAGGAAGGAAGTTGTGTGAGGATTTCAGGGTACTCAGCATCAAAAATAGGTTTTATGTACCATTGATTGAAATAATCATCTGCAAATTCAGCCGCTTTTATATCATCCGAATTTTCAGAAGCAGGGTAACAAGGGGTAAAGTTAAGTACGATGCCATTAAGTGTGTTCGGGCTTAACCTTTTAAGTGATTTCATCCCTAATCCATGAGCTAGCAACAGATGATGAGCTGCTTTTTTACCAAACTCTTTACCTTTGATGCCAGGCGCATGAATACCAACTTCATAGCCTAAATAAGCGCTACAAAAAGGCTCATTCAATGTTGCATACGAATGAACCCTATTACCAAATGCTTGAATAACTATTTCGGTATATTTTTGAAATTCGTAAGCCGTTTCTCTATTTAACCAACCCCCTTTATCTTCGAGGTGTTGGGGTAAATCCCAATGGTAAAGGGTAACGAATGGTTTTATCCCTTTTGTAATTAATCTATCTAACAACCTAATATAAAATCCTATGCCTTGTTCATTAATACTGCCATCTTCATTAACAACGCGTCCCCAGGAAATAGATAAACGATAAGCATCGACAGCCAGAGAATCAATCAGATCAATATCCTGAGACCATTTATTATAGTGATCACAGGCAACATCTCCATTTGAAGCATCAACAATACTGTTTTCTAAAGAGCAAAATGTATCCCAAATGCAAGGTAATCGTTGGTCGATACCGCCTTCTATTTGGAACGAGGCAGTCGCAACACCATAAATAAAATCTTTTGAATTCATTTTTGAGTTGTTCGGTAAAGTCAATTTCATAATTGTTTATTCTTAGTTATTATAATTAGATTCAGTAATTAAACGTGTTTTGTTTTTTACGTTTATCACTTTGGAAGCGCTTCCAATTTAGCGTGATTAATATTAAAGGTCAAACTGTTTGGATAATTAATACAACAACCAATGGTTAGATAGAATAATTTTTTAAGTACTCTGTTATCGCTATTTAACAATGGAAGGGGAGGTTAAATTTTTAATTTATAGGTCTATTACTTTGCTGAAAAGTATAAAAACTGTCATTTTATTGTCTAGATTTTATGGGGGTTACCGATAAAAATTGGATGTAAATCAATAGTACCACCTAAATTTACTCTGACTTCTTTGTGGCTAGCCGTTATAAAAACTCATCACAGTTTTTATAACGCTAAGGTTAGCGCTATTGGTATTATAGTTAGTGTTTATGAAGTCTTATTTACCCGTTTTTTTTAATATTAAAGCCACTTAACTTTAACTCCAGGCTTCATCAAAATCAAACTAAAATCTTCACCTAATTGTGATTAATAATAGTATAAGTTCAGATATATTATATTTTTATTAGTGTACTTACAGGATAAAAGCGCACATTATGAATTAATACTATTTAATGAATTCGATGCTAATAGTAAAGATTACTCTATTGGTTTTACTTAGTCCTTAAATCAACTGATAGCTAAAAAATTAAATGCCCTAAATAATTTTTAACATCACAACGGTAACACGGTAATAAAAATACATATCTTAATTAAATATAGAATGGATGGATACATTAAAAGGAAAAGTGTTATACCTTGATGAATATACAAAGCAAACTAAACCTGTGTTTAACCTCCTTAGAGGTTTCATTACAATGGCTGCTGTGAACACACCAGTCATTGTAGGCATAGGCGCTTCTGCTGGTGGTTTGGAAGCATTGGAGAATTTTTTCTCCCATGTACCAACACCCTGTAATATTGCATTCGTTGTCATTCAACACTTTGACCCTACTCAGAAATACATCATGCCAGATCTATTGCAACGCGCTACGCCGATGAAAGTTACACAAGTTATTAACGGCATTGCAGTAAAACCGAACTGTGTATATGTGATCCCACCAAACAAAGATTTATCCATCCATAGTGGCTCATTATTCTTGTTTGAACCGATTGCTAGCCCAGGGTTACGATTACCTATTGATTATTTCTTTCGATCACTGGCCAATGATCAGCACGAACGCGCTGTAGGTGTTATTTTATCTGGTATGGGATTTGATGGCACCATAGGTTTACGTGCCATCAAAGAAAATGCCGGCTTATCTTTAGTACAGTCACCTGAACTCGCTAAATTTAACTCTATGCCACATAGCGCTATTAATACTGGGTTAGCTGACATAGTAGCCCCAGCTGAAGGACTACCAGAGCGGATTATAGCGCTTATTAAGTATAATAAACTAGGTATCATAAATGAGTTTGAACCGATATTGAAACCTAATTCAAAAAGTGCACTGGAACAGATAGTTATTTTATTGCGTGAGCGTAGTGGAAACGACTTTTCACTCTATAAAAAAAATACCCTCTATCGTCGTATTGAACGGCGAATGGGATTGCATCAACTTAGCACTATAGTACTTTATGCCGACTACCTTCGTAAAAACACACAAGAACAAGACATACTGTTCAAGGAACTGTTAATTGGGGTAACACGCTTTTTTCGTGATAAAGACGTTTGGGCTCAGCTCAAGTCAACGTCACTACCTGCACTACTAGCCAATTACCCACAAGGTAAAGAGCTTCGAGCTTGGGTGACCGCGTGCTCTACCGGAGAGGAGGCCTACTCACTCGCCATGACGATAATGGATCTATTGGGTGAAGTTCAGCTTAAAGGTCTTTTCCAACTGAAAATATTTGCTACCGATCTTGATGAAGATGCTATTAATATTGCACGGAAAGGTTATTATCCACTAAGCATTGAGACTGATATATCGCCACAGCAATTAAGTCAGTACTTTACCAAAGATGGAAGTGGCTATCGCATTAATAAGCAAATTCGTGATATGGTGATATTCGCACCACAAAATATAATCATGGATCCACCATTTACTAAATTAGATATTATTACTTGTCGTAACCTTCTTATTTATTTTGGGCCTGAATTACAAAAAAAATTAATCCCACTGTTCCACTATACATTGAATTCTCATGGCATATTACTGCTGGGCAATGCCGAAACTATTGGTAATTCAACGTCATTGTTCTCAGAGCTCAAGGAAAACACACGAATTTACACCCGTATTGATAATTCGGCAAAGCGAATAGAAGTCAATTTTACCACACGGGTTTTTCCCATTATATCCTTGGTAGAAAATGAACCTGAGAGAACGAGTAAGATGACTACAAACATCACCAACTTGCAAACGCAAGCGGATCAAATTTTATTACAAAACTACTCGCCAGCAGCGGTGTTGATCAATGCAGCAGGCGATATTCTCTATATCAATGGTCGCACCGGAAAATATTTAGAGCCTGCTGCGGGTAAAGCCAACTGGAACATCCACGTGATGGCGCGTGAATCACTACAACATCAGCTTGACCTTGCTATGAAGAAAGCCGCCTTGCAAGTAGAGCCTGTCAATATTTTAAATCTGATCGTAGATACCCACACTATTAATTTTACGGTGCAAGCTATAACTAAACCCAAAGCGTTATTTGGCTTACTGATGGTGGTGTTTACTGAGGTGGTGATGCCAACCAAAGTGCCACGTAAAAAGCGCGGGACAGCTGAGAAAGAAAGTCAGGCAGGGCTGCAACAGGCGCATGACGATATACAATCCCTTCGCGAACAAATGAAGTCCTCTCAGGAAGAGCTTAAATCTGCGAATGAAGAGTTGCAATCAGCTAATGAAGAATTGCAATCTACCAACGAAGAATTGACTACGTCTAAAGAAGAGATGCAGTCAATGAATGAAGAGTTGCAAACTGTTAATATCGAACTACAATCCAAAATAGATGATTTGTCATGGGTTAACAACGACATGGAGAACCTGCTTAATAGTACAGAAATTGCCACTGTGTTTCTGGATAACGGACTACATATTCGGCGCTTCACCAACTATGCCACGCATCTGTTCAAATTGATCCAAAGTGATTTGGGCCGACCATTATCGGATATTGTCACGGCCCTAGATTATAATGCATTACAAAATGATGCTAAGAAAGTGTTGAAGACACTGGTTTTTATAGAAAAAGAAATAACAGCTAAAAACGAACGTTGGTTCAAAGTACGCATTATGCCGTACCGCACACAAGAAAATGTGATAGATGGCGTGGTGATTACCTTTACCGATATTAGCGAAGCTAAGCTGCTTGAGTCAGAATTACGTAAGATAAAGCCTACCCTATGAAGACTCCTCCAAAATCAACCATGTTGTCAACCAAAGAGTTACGCAAGCTTGCTGAAGCTCAATTGAAAAAACAAGCAACGAGCAAGCAAAGTGATGTTAGCGACTATGCGGCTAAAAAGATGTTACACGAATTGCAGGTTCATCAGATTGAGTTGGAAATGCAGAATGAGGAATTAAAGCAAGCGCGGATAACAGAAAAGTTACATTATCGCTACACGGAGTTATTTGAATTTGCACCGATTGCCTACTTTGCTTTCGATCAAAAAGGCATAATAAATCAAGTCAATCGACGAGGGGCCAGCTTATTGGGTCTTGAGCGAAATAACGTAGTTGGAAAACTGTTTTCAAACTATATAACAGCACAAGATCGTGATATTTTCAAATGTTGCTTAGCAAAAGCCTTTGGGGATGGCGGCATACAATCTTGCGAAATATTAGGACAAATTGGTAACAAGACGCTTTGGTTAGATATAGAGGCAAACCTTGGCATCACAGGTACAGACTGTCTTTTTGTGGTGATTGACATTACGGATAGAAAAAAAGCAGAAGAGAGTCAAAAACTTGCCAACAAAGAAAAAGAAAAACGGGCCAATGAGTTAGCCCTTGCCAACATAGAGCTTGCCTTTCAAAACAAAGAGAAGGATAAGCGAGCTGATGAGTTAATTCTTGCCAACGAAGAGAAAGAAAAACGGGCAAATGAATTAGTCCTTGCCAATATAGAGCTTGCCTTTCAAAACAAAGAGAAGGATAAGCGAGCTGATGAGTTAATTCTTGCCAACGAAGAGAAAGAAAAACGGGCAAATGAATTAGTCCTTGCCAATATAGAGCTTGCCTTTCAAAACAAAGAGAAGGATAAGCGAGCTGATGAGTTAACTCTTGCCAATGAAGAGAAAGAAAAGCGGGCAAACGAATTAGCCCTTGCCGCGAAGGTATTCACTCACGCCCGTGAAGGTATTATGATTACTGATGCTAAAGGTAACATTATCGAAGTGAACGACACTTTCTCAGACACTACAGGCTATAGCCGTCAAGAATGTATTGGCAATAAACCACGCATTCTTCAATCTGGATGGCAATCACCTAAGTTCTTTGCTGATATGTGGCAGTCTATATTGAAAGACGGCTATTGGTCTGGCGAAATATGGAATCGTCGTAAGAATGGCGAAATGTATGCTGAAATAAAAACCATCAGTGCTGTACATGATGAACATGGCATCACAACCCATTATGTCGTGTTAGGTAACGACATCACCCCGATGAAAGAACATCAAAATCAACTAGAGCACATTGCTCATTACGATATATTAACCAATTTACCTAATCGTGTATTACTGGCAGACAGACTCTCTCAAGCTATGTTGCAATGTAGTCGTCACAAGCAATATCTTGCCGTTGTCTTCATCGATTTAGATGGTTTTAAGGCAGTCAATGATTCCTATGGTCATGATGTAGGCGATGAATTACTGATTGCAATCTCAGTCCGAATGAAAAATGTATTACGTGAAGGAGATACTTTATCCCGTATTGGGGGTGATGAATTTGTGGCGGTATTAGCAGGCTTAGCTACTGTTGAAGATTGCGAGCCAGTAGTCGAGCGTTTATTACTCGCAGCGTCTGATCCGGTGACGGTAAGTGATGTGGTATTAAATATATCAGCCAGTATTGGAGTAACCCTTTACCCGCAAGATAATTCAGATACCGACCTACTGATGCGCCATGCTGACCAAGCCATGTATGTCGCTAAAGCATCAGGTAAAAATCGTTATCATTTATTTGATACGGTTCAAGATGATGCGGTGAAAGTGCAACGGGAAAGCTTAAAGGTTATTCGCAACGCTTTAGATACTCATCAATTTGTACTCCATTATCAACCTAAAGTTAATATGCGTACAGGCCTGGTGATAGGGGTTGAGGCACTAATTCGCTGGCAACATCCAGAGCGAGGGTTATTAAATCCAATCGAATTTTTACCTGTCATTGAAAATAATCCCATGATGATTGAGGTGGGTGAGTGGGTTATTGACAGTGCACTGACACAAATTAGCCAATGGCAAGCCATGGGGCTTAAACCTCCTTTAAGCATTAGTGTAAATATTGCCGCAGTGCAATTACAGCAGCCTGATTTTACACAGATGCTAACGACACTGTTAGCTGCTCATCCGGATGTTGAGCCACGCTATTTAGAGTTAGAAGTTTTGGAAACAAGCGCATTAGACGATGTACAGCATGTATCAAACACAATGAATGCCTGTATGGCGCTGGGTGTAAGCTTTGCGTTAGATGATTTTGGCACTGGCTATTCGTCTCTAACTTATCTTAGACGATTACCTGCTAGTTTGATTAAAATAGATCAGAGTTTTGTGCGAGATATGTTAGATGATACCGATGATTTAGCCATTGTTGAAGGTGTAATAGCTTTGGCTAAATCGTTCAAACGTGATGTGATTGCTGAAGGTGTTGAAACCATTGATCATGGTATTACATTACTGCAACTGGGCTGTGATTTAGCCCAAGGTTATGGCATCGCTAGACCTATGCCTGCCAGTGATATTCTTGCGTGGGTAAATGAGTGGAAACCTGACGTTAGATGGCATGTATAAAAAATAGAGAGACTATTATTTTGAGTTTAATCATCACCCTAATTTACTTTTAAAATGTAATACTGTAAGTAATTAAGCACTATAAATTTTCATTATTTTAAATGGCCATCAGCGACAATAAAAGCATGATCTTACTAAGAGTATATTCAACTCAAAGTATATTCAACTCAATTCTACCATTGAGCTGCCTTGGCTAAAGTGAGAACTTAAAAGTGTACCTGTGAGTTTCGAGATAATCTTACAGTCAGGAAAGTGCGCTTTATAGGAAGTTAGCTGTCGGTTGTTCTTTAGGTCAACTGATAGCCAAACAATGTTATTAACTTAAGGAATTAACACATACGTTTGTAGCTCATAGGGTGTTTTTTGGGTACAAAGGTTCGTTCTTTTCTAATAAACTTTCTGTGTGGACGAATACCGTTGATTACGTAAAGTGAACGTTTTCTGGTTCAAAAAAACAACTCTAAACCTTAGTCAGATATTATATTCATATTTTGAAGAAAATATTAGGATTACAGCAATCAAAAAAATATATAGTTATTGGCTCAGAAACAGGTGTACTCATAAGAACAGATCTTGAAGTTGATCCGGTCAAATGTGTAAAAGAGATTGTAAAAAGATGCCTTTGAGTTTAGCAGCTCCCTCCATTTTCTATATGAAAAGGAATTAACACAGAGTCAGTTGCTCTATTAATAAAAAGCTCTGCTGCTTTGATACCTTTGATTTCACTATTTTGATGTACTGTTGTTAATGAAGGAGTGGAATGCAAAGCCTCATTAATACCATCAAAACCAACCACTCGTATATCTTCAGGTATTTGAAGACCCATTGATTTAATTTCTTTGATGGCGGCTAAAGCAATAAGGTCACTCATACAAAGCAAAACACTTGGACGAGGCGTTGATGTTAGCGCTTCTCTAGCGGCAATCAAGGCAGAATTGTGTTTACTTTCAGGTATATTCCACACTCTATCGACTCTAAGATTAACATCTAATTCTTCAATTGCCCTTTTATAACCATGTAAACGTTGATGAGCAATAGAGCATTGTAAATCTGAATCCGATAAGTCGTATACGCGGCAAGTTACATTGGATTCGAGTAATCTCAAGCCAAGAATAGCAATATCGTCATCTTTTGAGTTTATTGCAAGTTTAGCTATTTCATAAGCAGCTTGTTCATTATCAATACCAACAGATGCTTTACGATCTATATCAAAATCGGCTGTAACAACTTTTTTCGTTGTCGTTCTTAATTGGTCAATCAATTTAGCGTTGCGTGGACTGCCATAACAAATAAAGCCGTCAACAAAGTCAGAAACTGCGTTGATATGATCTGAATTTCCAGAAAATAATAATAAATTGACTTTGCTTTTTTCTAAAACTGACGAGACCCCTTTAACAAAATCACTTGCTACGGGGTCTGTTATCATATATTCAATACTGTCTGGTAGTACTAAAGCAACAATATTCGAATGGCCTTTTCTTAACGATTGGGCTGCTTTATTTGGACCTGAATAACCTATTTTTTCACATGACTCAAGAATATCCTCTCGACGCTTTTTAGATAGTTGATCAGGTCGGTTAAATGCATTGGAGACCGTTGCATTTGAAACACCGAGTTCTTTAGCAACACTTTTAAGCGTCCAAACTTTTCTATCTGTCATACTTACCTTTTATCATTATTTATTTTATTTAATTAAATAACGTTACTGTAGAGCCTAAGGCTCTTTAAAAATAAGATAGTATCATGTGTTAATGTAAATTAAGCCTCATTTAATAAGCCATTCAAACTAATAATACTTTTATTACTCTTTTCATTCACTTCAATTAATGCCGTATTGTCAACTAAATCTATCACTAAGGTGGCACTGTCTTCATTATTTTTCCACGACATTTTCAACGTTGATTGTTCACCAGTCACCTCAAAATCGCCATTAAATGCAGAGCAACGGTTACGAAATTGAATGAGCTTCATTAAGGCTCTAGTAAATGATTTTTCTAATGCTTTATTAATATCAGCAGTATCAACATAAGGACGATTAATATCTCTACCAACATTTGATTGTGATAGCAATTCCATCGCATTTTTTTCAGCGAGTAAACCCACATAATAAACTTGCGGTATACCTGGTGAGAAAAACTGAATGGCTCTTGCAAGTAAATAGTCAAAATCGTTTTGTCCAAGTGCATCGTAATAGGTGCAATTTACTTGGTATAAATCAACATTACTTGCTGCTGCTCCCGTTGCTTTTTTACTTTCTCCAGCACTAAGAACATGAATTTTTTCAACCAAGTTGTCAATTTCGGTGTCGTTTAGTAAACCCGCTTTACCGTTCATTGGTCCTACATCAATAATACCAATACCATCATGCGTATCTAACACTGTAATGCAGTTTCTTGGTGAAATTGTTAACCATTTAACTAGCGCTGTAAAATCTTTACTAAAAATACTATGTAACACTAGAGGAGGTAAGGCAAAGTCATAAACTCGGTCAACGCGCTGGGCAATTTCTATTTGAGTTTGATAGTAAGAATGAATTTCTACAAGCGTTTCAATGCCCAAGTCATTCGCAGTCTTACTTAGCTCATCAATAAATTCAAAGGTTTCGTCAAGCATAAAACAGCTAGTGCCTGCTTTCTTAAGTGAATAACCAGCAGCGTCTAAACGTATACTTTTAATATTATTTTCAGAAAACGTTTTTAAAATGCGTGATAAATAGTCTTTACCAAGGTCAGATGTAATATCTATATCTATTTGATTGTCAGTAAATGTTGTCCAGAAATCTGCACTTTCATTATTAGGTAACGCAAACGTTGTAAAACAACTACCGGGTCTAGGACGATATATTTTTTCAAATTCTTCTGAACTTAAGCCGTTAGGGAACACTTTATCTTTTGTTAAAAACAGATCCCAATAAGGAGACTCCTTACCGTTTTCTAATACATCTTTAAACTCTTTAGACTGTGCTGACATATGGTTTACAATCAGATCAGCCATCAGTTCATAGCCTTCACCCAATTTGTTGACATCATTCCAGTCGCCTAGTCTGCTGTCAACCTGGGTATGATCTATAGGATCAAAACCTGCATCACTGCCATCTATTGGATAATAAAATGGCAACAAATGAACACCTGAAAACAAATTTGCAAGTTGATCATTTAAAATATTATTTAACGTTTGGGTATCTGACCCCGTTAGCCTATCAATATAGGTCATTAGCTGAACATTATTTTTCATAAGTTTACCATTTAATTTTAAGTTGCATCTTAATCGATTAAGATGCTATCTTCATATACAATGAAGCTTTAATCAAGAATAATTTTATTTTTTTTAAGATGCTAAGAAAATAAGAATTAAACAAGCTATAAATTCTACAGGTTATCAACTGACTAAAAGCATTTTATTAAATAGTATTGAAATAGGTCACTATCAATACTAAAAAACCTTAACTATTTTATTTCATCTATAGTTGAGAATGTAGCCAATAGGAATCATAAAAATGACAACAAAATCTAATACAGTGCCATTATCCTTTAAAGAAAAATTTGGCTATGGCATGGGAGATATGGCTTCGAACTTCTATATGGGGTTCTTTGCACTGTTTCTTCTTTATTATTACACTGATGTATATGGTATTTCTGCTGCTGCTGCTGCAACGATGTTATTGGTGACAAAAGTCATCGATGCCGTTAGTGATCCAGCGATGGGCTTGCTTGCTGACCGAACAACCACTAAGTGGGGTAAATATCGGCCATACTTGCTTTGGATGGCTATTCCTTATGCATTGCTAGGTTATCTTTTATTCTTAGGTCCCGAATTTGGCGACACAGGAAAACTAATCTTTGCTTATGTATCTTATTCATTGGTTATGTTGGCTTATACGGCTATTAATGTTCCCTATTCTGGTTTAATGGCGGTTATTCACCCTGAATCAGGCGAACGTACAAAAGCGGCTCAATTCAGATTTATTTTTGCTTCAATCGGCTCTTTAGTTGTAGGTGCTTCAGCTAAGCCTTTAGTTGAGTTTTTTGGTGGCGGTGATGAATTACTCGGTTTTCGTTTAACTATCATTTTATTTGCTGTTCTTTCAGTGGCTGTTTTTTGGTATACGTTTGCGGTAACAAAAGAAAGAGTGATGCCGAAGAAGCATAAGTCTAGCATCAAAGAAGATATGTCTGCTTTGTTGGAGAATAAATCTTGGTTAATCCTTGTAATAACAGGGATTTTTGTTGTAGTTGGCTTGGTTGCACGCTTTGCATCAATCGCTTATTACACAAAATATTATATGGGTGACGATGGCACGAATATCTTCTTATGGATGGACGAAACAACGCTTATTATTTCATGTGGCTTGCTTGGGCAGTTATTTGGCGCACTTATTACGCCAATGCTGGTAGCTCGCTTTGAGAAGCATAAATTAATGTGTTCTGTTAATTTTTTGCATGCAATATTATTGTTCTTCGCCTTCACTATCTCGCCAGATAATCTTGCGTTAACAACGATTGTTCACACCTTAGGTATCATTACTTTTGGTATTACAATTACTTTATTATTCACAATGTATACCGATTGTGTAGAGTACGGTGAGTGGAAAACAGGTAGTAATAGCGCCGGTTTAACCGTGTCAGCTTCTATGTTTTCATTGAAGTTTGGCTCTGCTGTAGGTGGTGCATTACCAGGTTTTATTCTGGCTTATTTTGGCTTTATTGCAAATCAAAGTCAAACGCCTGAGTCAATTGAAGGCATACGTTATATGTTTAACATATTGCCAGCAGTTTTCTTTTTGGCAGGTGCCGTATTAATACTTTTCTATAAGATAGACCGTGATCAATTAACGCAAGTTGAAAAGGATTTAGCTAAGCGCCGTACTTAATTTAGCGCAGTGTCATTAGCGTAAAGGGCATGGTTTAACATGTATCATGCCCTTTACAACGCTATAGTAAATACAACCCAACCCTCAAAAATAAATAACCTTATTTATCAGTTAATTAATAAACGACTTAATTTAACTTTAAAAAAAACTTGCAAAATAATGATATTAGATAAATAATCAACTTAATCGATTAAGCTTAATATTCGCAACATAAGTATCTTTGATTATAAAAACATATTATAAAGAAACATGGGGAATAAAATGAAACAAGTCACATATAAGAAATTATTACTAAGCACATTGGCTATGGCTATATGCTCTAGCTTGAGCGCAGCAGAAACAAACGTTACAGAAGAAGTAAAACAGAAAGGTATTGATTTTGAGCGAATCGTAGTTACCGGCTCTGTTGGTAAAGGCACAACGGTTATGGAATCAAGTGTCTCTGTAAGTAGCATCTCTGCAGATCAAATTGAAATAGCGTCACCACGAAGCAGTGCTGAAGCATTCAGAAACATCCCAGGTGTTCGTGCAGAAGCATCAGGCGGTGACGGTAACGCTAACCTTGCGGTACGTGGTCTTCCTGTAGCAGCTGGTGGTGCTAAATTCATGCAAATTCAAGAAGACGGTTTACCCATTCTACAATTTGGTGATATCGCTTTTGGTAACACAGATATTTTCTTACGTATAGATTCTACAATGGCTTCTATTGATGCTATTCGTGGTGGCTCTGCATCAACACTTGCTACAAACGCACCAGGCGGCATCATTAACATCGTCAGTAAAACGGGAGAAGGTGAAGGTGGTAGCGTCGCGACAACAATCGGTTTAGATTACGACTCTACTCGTACAGATTTTCAATTTGGCGGCGAGATTAATGACTCAACCTATTTCCATATTGGTGGCTTCTACCGTCAAGGTGAAGGCGTACGTGATACTGGTTATACGGGTAACAAAGGTGGTCAAATTAAAGCGAACATAACGAAAGAATTCAATGATGGTTACGTTAGACTTTATTTTAAACACCTAGATGACACTACCACAGCATATTTACCTATGCCTGTTCACGCTGACGGTTCTTCAGTTGAAGGTTTTGACGCCTCTACTGGCACTCCTCATACCCCTTACCATACTTCAATGATCACAACGGATGGTGCTGGTAATGGACGTCTTGCTGACATGCGTAATGGCATGAGCCCTAAAGTTAACTCTTTTGGTTTTGAAGCCGTATTTGATTTAGGCAATGACTGGTCTGTTGAAAACAGAATGAGAATTTCTCGCACTAAAGGTAGCTTTACTGGACCATTCCCTGAAAGTATTCAAGGGAGTCAAGACTTAGCTGAGAATATAGCGGGTGCAGGTGCAACATTAACTTACGCAAATGGCCCACAAGCCGGTGATGCTTATACTGCGACTAACCTAATGCGTATTCACTCGTTTGATGTTGAAATGACTAATCTAGACTTTATGGTTAACGATTTCAAATTAACGAAAACAATTAACGATACTAGCTTTACTGTTGGTTTATATAACTCGTCTCAAACCATTCAACAATCTTGGTTATGGAACTCTTACTTATACGAAGTAAAAGGCCAAGATGCTGCACTGGTTGATGTAACTGCCGCTGACGGTACAGAATTTTCTCAAAATGGTGTAATTGCTTATGGTGTGCCTGCATGGGGCAACTGTTGTACACGTAATTACGATTTACAATATGAAGTTACAGCGCCTTATGCTTCGTTTAGCACAAGTTTTGATAACATAAACATTGACGGTAGTGTTCGTTTTGATAGTGGCTCTGCAACAGGTTCTTTCTCAGGTGCAGCGCAATCTACAGTTGACATGAACGGTGACGGTACTATACATCAAATCGAAACCAGTGTTTCAAATGTTGATAACGCTTCAGCTAACAACGTAAATTACGATTGGAACTACGTGTCTTATTCACTCGGTGGTAACATCAAAATCAATGATGATTTAGCTGCATTTGCGCGTATAAGTAAAGGCGCTACAGCTAATGCTGACCGCTTAGCTTTTGGTAAAATTGATGCCGCTGGTGTTGCCAAAGATGAAGATATCTATGATGAAGTTGATCAGTTAGAACTTGGTGTTAAATTTCGTCAAGATGAATTATCTGTCTTTGCAACGGCTTTCTTTGCACAAACTCAAGAGCAAAACTTTGAAGCCACTAGCCAAAGATTTTTTGACCGTGAATATGAGTCAAAAGGGATTGAAATAGAATCTACATACTACATTGGTGATTTTGATGTACGTGCTAACTTAACGTGGACTGATTCTGAAATAACTAAAGATGCACTTAATCCATCAGTAGTTGGTAACACACCAAGAAGACAAGCCGATGTTGTTTACTCAATAACAGGTCGTTACAACTTTGACGAAGGCTCTGCGGGTATTAACTTAATTGGTACTACTGATTCATTTGCTCAAGATAACTTTGACCAAAATGACCCTAACGCCCTTATATTAGAAGGTTATGTTCAAACTAACGCCTTTGCTCAATACAACCTTTCAGATTCATTAAGTGTTTCTTTAAACATTAACAACTTATTTGAAACTGTTGGTATTACTGAAGCAGAAGATGCAACAGCGGCAACGGCTAAAACTATTATACGAGCAAGATCTATTCAAGGCCGTTCAACGACTCTGACGCTTAAATACGATTTTTAATCGATAATTTTTTGAACTAATAGTACAAATAATAACAAGCCCATTTTATATGGGCTTTTTTATTCAAAGGTGATTTTATGCTTTCTTTACTCAGCTATGGTGAGGTTTTGGTTGATTTTTTACCAAGTTCAGCCCATAACCCAAGTTACACTCCGTTAGCGGGAGGTGCTCCTGCAAATGTCGCTGTAGCCTATGCTAAATTAGGTGGTACAAGTTACTTTGCCGGCGGTATTAGCGAAGATAATTTTGGCAATATGCTCATACAAGAGCTAGAAAATGAAGGAGTTAATACAAATTTCGTTAAAATAATAGAAGACGCAAATACCGCATTAGTACTAGTCAGCTTAGACAGCTCAGGCGAGAGAACATTTAATTTCTATCGCCATAATACAGCCGACACACAATATGGCATATCTCAAGTTGATAAGATTAACTGGCAAAATATCGGTTTTTTTCATTTTTGTTCGAACACATTAACTAGCCAGCCAATGTATAGTGATACGCTTTACGCCATAGAAAGCGCAAAAGCTAATAATGTTTTGATCAGTTTTGATGTTAATTTACGCCAGCAACTTTGGCATGGCTTAACGTTATTACCTGAACGAGTTGAAGCCTGTGTTAAAAAAAGCGACATTATAAAATTAAGTAAAGACGAAGCTAACTATTTAGCAGACATTAAGCAAGTAACTATTGAAGGTTATATAAGCTATTTATTATCACTAGGCGCTAAACTCATCGTGATTACTGATGGGGAAAATGCTGTTCAAGTAACTTGCGCTAGTTTTTCAGAAAGACTTGACGTACCTAAAATATCTCCGATTGACACCACTGGCGCAGGTGATAGCTTTATTTCAGGTTTTCTATTTTCACTCGCTCAATCAGTTAAATATAATGAAAACCCAAAAGCATTATTTGATGTCATTGAACAGCGTGATCACGTTACTTCTGCTGTATTATTTGGCGCTAAATGCGGTGCATTTACCTGTCAGAAAAAAGGTGCATTCACAGCATTGCCGTCAATAACTGACCTATAGCACTTTCCATAACCTAATCCATAACTTAATCACTTTTACTTAGGATCAATATGATGCAATCTAGAGAACATCTTAATAGTTGGAAGCAATTAACCAAACATGCACAACTGATGAAAAATCAACATATGAAAGACTTATTCGCCAAAGATAACCAGCGATTTAGTAAGTTTTCGATAAAACTGCCTTCTATACTCTTAGACTATTCTAAAAATGCGATCACCGAAGAAACCATTTCGCTATTAACCGATCTTGCAAAAGAATGTGAAGTAGAAGCATGGCGTGAAAAAATGTTCACTGGCGAACGAATTAACAAAACTGAAGATCGTGCTGTTTTGCATACGGCATTAAGAGATAGCTCACAAAAACCACTTTGGGTGGATGGCAAAAATATTTCAGAAGATATTGAAAATACACTCAATCAGGTTAAAACGTTTAGTGAAGATATTCGTCAAGGTACATGGAGAGGATATTCAGGGGAACGGATCACAGATATTGTGAATATTGGCGTTGGTGGCTCTAACTTAGGGCCTCAAATGGTTACCGAAGCCTTGAAACGATTTAGTGATAACTGTGTTAACGTTCATTATGTTTCTAACGTTGATGGCACCCAAATAGCTGAAGTACTACGACCATTAAATCCAGAAAAAGTACTCTTTATTGTGTCGAGTAAAACATTTACCACAACAGAAACCATGTTAAACGCTAAAACAGCAATAAAATGGCTAACCGCGTCATCATTTGATCAATCGGTTATCGCAAAACACTTTATCGCTGTTACGGCCAATAAAGAAAACGCCATGAAATATGGCATATCAGAAGCCAACATCTTTGATATGTGGGATTGGGTTGGTGGACGATTTTCATTATGGTCTGCAATCGGACTTCCTATTGCTATTAATCTTGGTTTTGATAATTTTAAAGCGCTGTTAGATGGTGCTTATGAAATGGATTGCCATTTTTGTAACACCCCAATAGAAAAGAATATTCCCGTAATTTTAGCGTTATTAAGTATATGGAATTGCACGTTCTTAGGCGCTCAATCTCAAGCTATTTTACCTTACGATCAATCCTTACATATGTTATCGGCTTATCTGCAACAAGCGGAGATGGAAAGTAATGGTAAATCGGTTAATTGGGATGGTGAAACGATCAATTATCCAACGGTTCCGTCAATATGGGGTGAGTTAGGTATTAATGGGCAACATGCTTTTTATCAATATTTACACCAAAGTAATAACATTGTTCCCGCCGACTTTATTGGTTCAGTAGAAAGTGTTACCCCTATAGAGGGACACCATGAAGCCCTTATGTCTAATTTTTTCGCACAAACTCAAGCCTTAATGCAAGGTGTTGATAAACAACAAGTTAGAGCAGATTTAACGGCCAAAGGACGATCGCCTAGCTACATAGATAAAGTCGCTCCGCATAAGGTACATAAAGGTAACAGACCAACCAACACATTATTAATGAATAAAATTTCCCCCTTTACGCTCGGAAGTTTAATTGCGATATACGAGCATAAAATATTTGTTCAAGGCATTATTTTACAAATATGCTCTTTTGACCAATGGGGAGTTGAACTGGGTAAAGGTTTAGCCAGTAGAATTGAAAACGAGCTTCATAATAACTCTATTGCCCTCACTCACGATAGCTCTACCTATAATCTTATGATGCATTATGAAGAAGTAAAAAATCGCACCAAATAGAAAATATCTAGTATTACCCAAAACAGTTTTTGCTTTAGATGAAGAAGTCTTATGAATAAACACCCTTACTACTCGATAGATATAGAAAATGGAGCACGAATTGTTTTAACACCATGCCCCGGAACTCAGGGACTTGAGCTGGAAGCATCAATAAAAAACTTAAAGCAAGCAGGTGCAATGGTCTTGTTGACTCTGATGTTTGATGAAGAGATCACAAGAAACCATATAGAGTTACTGCCAGATTTGTGCAAAAAATATGATATTACTTGGATACAATTACCTATAGTCGATGATGATGTGCCAAATAAATCATTTGAAGATAAATGGAAGCAATATCATGCACTCATATTAGCCACCATTATCAATGGAGGTTGTGTAACAATTCACTGTAAAGGTGGTAAAGGAAGGACCGGATTAGTAGCTGCAATGATTTTAACTTGCTACGGCTGGTCAATTGAAAAGGTTATTGGCTGTATTCAAAAGGTTCGACCTGAAGCCTTAAGAGTCAAAGAACAATTAGCTTATATCAGGTCTTTCTCAGACCAGAAAGAACGGGACCTTTATGAAAGGTGATTCTCAAATTAAGTTTGATCCTAAAGTATTTAAAATATTTATTAAAGTGATCGAAACAAGTTCATTAAAACCTGATTTTGAAAATTAATTCGTCCGAAAGAATTGGTTTAAACTCCCGTCTTTAGACATGATAGCTTTAAGCTAGTAGTTGCGTTTATTATATCAGTATGAAATATCGTAATGGTTCACATACCAAATATAAAATTGAATATCACTTTGTTTGGGTAACGAAGTATCGTTATCGAGTATTAACAGATGATGTAGGGCTAAGGGTTAGAGAGCTAGTCAAGATCATTTTCACTTACTAGTTTCTAAGTTTTTGTGAAACCTTGGTCATATTTAGAAGAATATTAACTAGGATTTTCTACTTGGCTGTGAAACGGGTTCAAGCTAATTCCTGCCGCTGGTATTTCATCTATGGAAGTTAACTTTTGTCACAAAACGGTCGTTTTTTGTGAATCAAATTCACCTCTGCTAAGGTACTGTGTAACTCAGAACCTCGGTTGACATACGTTTTTTGAGTTAGGGCAGACGATGTCAGCCCTATAAGTTTAGGTTTACCATCCCATATGATAATAAGCCCAAATTCGCTCAATATTCATTGGTAGCCATGCTTCGTAATACTGCCAGTTTTCGTACTTAGGTAATTTAACTTGTTTTCTTAATGCATCTGGACTGTGTACTCCGGAATCCATAGCTTTTTTAACCGCGGCCATTAAATCTTCTATATAAACTCGTTGTTCTTTTATTACCGAAGCTGGGTCAATGGCAGGTTCACTTTCTGGCCCATGAGCAGAGATAACATAATCAACATCCATTAATTCAATTTCTTTTAAAGAGCGAACCCATTCATCAGGCCAAAAGTCTGGCATGCCTCTAAAAGCAACTCGACGAGGTGTGACTATATCAGTAACAAATAATATATTTTCTTCAGGAAATCGCATTACAACAAGGCTATCTCCATGATTAGGTCCAAAGTAAGATAACTCAATTGTACGGCCGCCTAACTTCACTGTGTAGTTATCGTCAAAAACTATATCTGGTGTTGGCAATACAGGGCTTGGGTGATCTTCAAGCTGCTTCAATATATTCCTGTGGCCAATATATTTTGCGCCTTCTGCTTTAAATACATTACCACCGGAGACATGATCATGATGGTTATGACTATAGATAACATACTTAACGGGCTTATCTGTTATCTTTCGAATTTCACTCTGCATCAGCTTCGCGGCTTTAGGATTCAGGGGATCTGAAACAATCACACCGTCATCAGTGATGACAAAGAAATTACGATAAACCCACCAACGAAATACGTATATTCCATTGCCGACATGCTTAACACTGTGGCCAAACGTTTTCCCGCCCATAGGCTCCTGAGTTGGAAATGTCGGCGATGCCATCACTAATGACGAGATGAGCAATCCAACTATTAGTGTGATATTTTGTACTGTTCTTTTCATCTTTTATTCCTTATTAAATTTTACCTACGTTGATAATTATTTATCCCACCACTCATTCTGAACCTGAGCAAGCGTGTAACTTTTTCGCTGTTGCATTCTTAAGTAGTAGCTCGCTATTTGAGGAAAGTTATTCTTATCTATCCATGTACTATAGCCGAGTAAATCAAGCCTTGAGAGCACCACAGTCCAAATTACATCAGCCAAAGTATAAGTATTGCCCAGTAGAAAATTGTTATCTTGTAACTGATTTTCAGCAAATGTAATCGCTGCCAACGTGCTTTGTTCAATGTCTTCAATATGCTTTTTATCAACCCGAAACGTTTTACTCTTTTCTGAACGTGCAGCACAAACCTCATAATTACTTTTAAGCTCAGGATGCTTTTCAGCCATTAAGAGCGATTTCTCGACTCGAGCATCCAATATTTTTTCAGATTTTTCCATTGATGGATGACGTGCATAACTGAGGATCTGAAGATCAATATCATCTGCTAGGTTAATTAACTTATCCAATAACTGATTATCACTTTCAGCCTGTGGCAACAAAGCATTACCTTCGGGTAAAGAAGCAATAAACCGAATAATGACCGCAGAGTCAGTTAATACTTTTGTTGTGCCGTTTCGATACTCCAACGTGGGAATGACTCCCTTTGGATTGAGTTTCAAATACCATGGCTCTAGTTGCTCTTGTTTTTTCACAATGTCGATAACACGCCCCGACCAAGCAAGTCCCTTTTCTTCCAGCGCGAGTCTAACTTTCATTGAACACACGGATAAAGGATGATGATAAAGCATGAGTGATGGCATAGTATTAATTCCTATAGGTTAAACTTGAATAGTCGACTGTTGCGTTAAATAGGCAACGTTAAATTATTTTTATACGCGCGGTTTTATCGGCAACATGCGTGGAAGCACATCAGCTTCAGGCTTATCTAGAAAGCGATGTTTTAGCGCACCCGCAATATGAGCAAATAATGCAGTTATTAATGTGTATACCAAGAAAACATGCGCTTGTTTAGCGAGTTGGCCCATCTCTGGGTTTTTATCAAACAACACAGGTAAGTCGACTAATCCGAATAGGCTAACGGGGTAACCAAATAAATTTGTCATGGAGTAGCCGCTTAAGGGGATTGCCAACATTAACAAGTATAATGAACCAGTAATTGTTTTTGAGAGCAACTTCTCCCACGTTGCCAATACGTCAGGTAATTTTGGTGAGTTATTAAGTCGGCTCCAAATTACGCGTAAAATAGCGAATTGCATGAAGATGACACCAAAAGACTTATGCATGCCCATGATCTCCATTTTGCTTGGATCCGCTTTATCTAACCCTGCCATGTAAGTACCTACAACAAAGAGTACTATCAACATTAGCGCCATTCCCCAGTGCAAAAATTTAGCAAACGTTCCATAGCCTTGTTCATTTATATTATTAGTATTCATAAATCACCTTTACTGCATATTGCAGATATAAATTGCTGACAAATAATGTCTTCTCTAATTACTTGTACTTAGTTTATTGTAATTTTATGCGTTGATATATAAGCTAGTTGTCAACTCATTGTTCACTCACAGGTGCTAATGTGAATATTTTAACGCTTATGGAAACGTTCGCTGCTGTTGTAGAAACAGGAAGTTTTACTGCGGCAGCTGAAAAGCTTGGGCTTTCTAAATCATTTGTCAGCAAACAAGTCTCAACGTTAGAGCTAGAGGTAGCATGCCGTCTGCTTTATCGAACCACTCGCACACTGAGCTTGTCTGATGAAGGAAGTCAATTCTATAACCATTGTAAAATAATTATGGCAGAAGCTGAAAATGCGCGTGCTGAAGTCATGGACAGCCAAGGAGCACCAAGGGGGAAAATTCGTATAACAATCCCACAAAGTCTTATCATCTCTGGCTTTGGCCAATTACTGATAGAGTTTCAACTTCAATACCCAGAAATAGAACTTGAAGTTATTGCCAGTGGACGAATTGAAAACTTGGTAGAAGAAGGGATAGATATTGCGCTAAGAGTAGGACAACTAGAAGACTCAAGTCTTATATCGCGTCGATTAGCAGAGTGCATATTTCAGGTTGTTGCTTCTCCCCAATATATTAAAAAATGGGGAACCCCCTCTCAACCAGCAGATCTGATGCAGCATAATTGTTTAATTTATGGTGACTCTAAAATAAACAGAGGTTGGCCATTTCGCTCTCCTAGTGGCGAATTAATTACCGTCAAAGCAAAAGGGAGTTTGACCTGTAATGATGGCGGCTTGATTGTTGATGCGATATTGAGCGGATTAGGTATTGGTTTTGGGCCGAGCTTTTTGTACAGAAAGCATATTGAAGCAGGCCGTTTACAATTACTACTTAGCAATTATTACCAGGCTCCCACTACAATTTCAGCTCTATATCCGCTAAATCGAAATTTATCCCGAAGAATTAGAATGTTGATTGATTATTTATCTGAGCGGTTATCTGTTTAGTGTTAAATACTGCTTAGTATCCTCTAAGTTGCCACTACACGCATCAAACTTAATGTCTCCTTTTAGCTAGTATTGATTTAGTCACTCGTAGTTTACCCTACGCCCTGAATGGCATGCCATTGAAATTTTATGACTGGCGGCAATGGTGGCTCAGTAGCCAGTCACAAGGACGTTGCCACCTAAACTATTTATAGTGCGACAACTTGAAGATCTATAAATTGGTTACTTCAATAGAAATGTGGGATAAATCTGGTAACTGTTGCTGTACCAATTGTTTATAGTGATTTGGGTCAAGTGGTTTTTTAGCCGCTATTGATAGGATGATTGCTTGATGTCCTGAAGCTATCTTCCATATATGAATATCACGGATGATTGTTCCGCTTTCAACTGTAACTGCATCAATAGCTTTAGTTAAAGTTGAAGTGTTGGCTGACTTATCAAGGAGCACTTGGCTGGATTCTTTGATTAAACCATAAGACCAACGAGAAATAACTATTGCACCGACAATCCCCATAACCGCATCCATCCAGATCCATCCAAAATACTTCCCTGCCAGTAGAGCTACGATAGCAAGCAATGAAGTTAGGGTATCTGCTAAAACATGAAAATATGCTGCTTTCAAATTATGATCATGGTGATGTTCTTGACCTTCATGATGGTGATGGTGGTCATCATGTAAAACAAAAACGGAAGCCACATTAACAATAAGGCCAATGATAGCTACAGCAATCGCTTCATTAAAATATATCGCTTGGGGTTCTATCAAACGATGAACTGACTCTACTCCCATCATTAGAGCAACAATTGCCAGTGCTACAGCGCTTGCAAACCCTCCTAAGTAATTTACTTTTCCTGTACCGAAGCTAAAATTTTTATTATTGGCATTCTTTTTTGCATAAGAATAAGCAAAAATAGTGATCAAAAAAGCGGCCGAATGTGTTCCCATGTGCCAACCATCAGCAAGTAATGCCATAGAGCCAGACCAAGTTCCTGCACCAATTTCTAGTATCATGATCACAGTTGTTAACCAAAATACAATTTTGACTTTGCTTTTATTGTCTTTGTTATCAATTCCGAAATCGTGTGAATGCTCCCACTGAATATTGCTTTCGTTATGCATTGTATGTCCCAGTGTAAATGATATGCCATTATCTATTAATGGTTTTTTACTAAAAAGATATATACTATACCCCAGTATACTATTTTACAACCTGAGGATAGACGATGTCTCACACAATCACTGGAAAGAAAAAGTTGCTAAGTCGTGTTCGACGAATAAAGGGACAGTCAATAGCATTAGAAAGTTCACTCGAAGGCGAACCCGATTGTATGAAAGTTCTTCAGCAGATTGCGGCTATTAAAGGGGCTGTCAACGGGCTAATGAAAGAGGTTTTAGAAAGTCACTTACGTGAACATCTTGGTGCTGAAGATATTACACAAGAGCAACGTACAGAAGAAGTAGAGCAAGTCATATCTGTTTTAAAAAGCTACTTAAAATAAAACAATTAATTCAACGTAGAGAAATTTAATGATAGAAGTCTTAATTTTAGCTGTCGCATTAAGCATGGATGCTTTTGCTATATCAATTGGGCTAGGGGCAAAGCATAATAGCAGAATAATGCACCTCAGTTTAATGTCAGCAGTATATTTTGGACTCTTCCAAGGAGTTATGCCATTAATTGGTTATCTTGGAGGTAAAGGGGTTTTAGGTTGGATTGAATCTTATGCTTCATGGATCGCATTTTTATTGCTTTTACTTATAGGTATTAAAATGATTTATGAATCTTTTTCTGAAGGTATAGAAGAAGATATTACTCAAATAACTCATCGAGTTATGTTAATACTTGCCATTGCTACAAGTATTGATGCAATGGCGGCTGGATTTTCCTTAACAATTTTAGATGTAAATCCATTAATTGCATGTTTAATCATTGGTAGTAATTTTTGCCCAACAATTTTATTTTTGTTCCAAGGCTCTGTTGGTTTATAAACGGTTAAAGTAAACATGATAGATCTCCGTTATTAATGGAGAACTAAGTATGGTCTATTATGAGCTTTAAGCTCATTATGTCGGTGATATCACATCTCAAATCAATGTTTTAAATAATTGCAATCGTTCTAAAAAAATCTTGTATTTTTCTTCTTGTTAGTTAAATCGTTCAATTTTTAAGCGAAAGCAAGAAATATGTTCTACTCTTTATATGAACTTAACCAAGGAGAATGCTGATGCACCAGCTAAATAAAAAGAAAATTTTAATTACCACTGCTGTACTCTTGATTGCTGGCACAGTCCAAGCAGCCGATAACAATATCCTGATCACGAAAGCCAGATCCGCAGCACCATCAATGATTAGTGCCAATGCCACAATAATGTATCGTGGAGAAATTCTCGTAGAAGGAAGCAACGGCTGGATTTGCTTGCCGGAAACCATGCCCGATGACAATGCGCCAATGTGCAACGATGCGGTGTGGATGGAAATGATGGGCGCAGTGGGCACTAAAGCCCCTTTCACGGCAACCAAAATGGGGTTTTCCTATATGTTACAGGGCGATGGGGGCGTGTCAAATTCCACCCCCTACCACGCAGACCATATGAATGCGCCCGACTTTATTAAGGAAGGACCGCACCTGATGATCATTGTGCCCAAAGCTGCACTTAAGGGCATCACCAATGATCCCCAAGCAGGAGGTCCTTATGTGATGTGGGGGAAAACCGATTATGCACATATAATGATTCCGGTGGCAGATAGGGAATAAGTTAAACGAAGGACCAAATAAAAGTGCCCAGCTAAAGGTCGGATCTTCTGATGTTGAAGGAGGGATTGTTACAGGCTACATGATAGTTCTCCGTTATTAAAGGAAAACTAAGTATGGTTTATTGTGAGCTTTAAGCTCATACCTGCCTGTGGCATTCCATCTCAGACGCTAATTTTTGCCATAAAGCGGTCGTTAACGGAACTCAAGAATAATATAGTTTTGTACCAAATTTAGTCAAGCACATTAAAAACCGATTGCCTCTCGGTTTTTAATGTGACATTATCACAATACTTAAATAAGGTAATGAAAGTCTATGCAACTCGGTGAATTAGAAAAACAAGTCCTGGAATATCTTTGGAAAACAAACCCTGCTGATGCTAAGCAGGTGCATAGCTATTTTGAAAAAAACAGAGGCGGCTCTTTAAACACCATACAAAGTACGTTAGATCGCTTATTTAAAAAAGATCTTCTCGGTAGAGTTAAGAATGGGCATGCATTTCAATATTTTCCTAAAGTTAAACGTCATGAATTAATCGGTCAGTTAATCAAAAATGTGACAAATGATTTTATTGTTGAAGATGAAAATAGTGTCATTGCCGCTTTCTCTTCTATTTCATCGGATCTAGATGAACATCAGTTAAACAAGTTAGAGGCAATGATTGAAACTCAGCGTCAAAAATTACAGAAGAATTCTGAAAAATGATTTATGACCAATGGGCATTAGCATTCAATTTGCTTACCGTAGGTGTATTAGCCTTTATTGTAGCGAACATATTTGTTTCGTCTATATTTTGGTCTATAAAGGGAAGGTTAGAGGATTATACTGTATCTACACGTAAATCATTATTATGGTTATTTGTGCTTACTCCTTGGCTTATTGCTTTAAGTGTCACGCTTTTTTTTAGTCCACTATTTCAAAATGGTTCGACATTTACTTGGCTAACAAATTTAGCACATTGGCACCATCCAGATATATTCTATTTCCTGAGTTGGCATAGCTTTAGTCTGCTTATCTTTGTTGGTTTTAGTTTATATGCTTTTACAAAAAAAATAATTGTTCTTTATCATAATCATCATCAGATCAGTGTTTTACGTGCGTTTGGGACAGAGAAGAGTAAGCAAGTAACTATCATCGAATCATCTATACCAACAGCATTCACCGGAGGGATAATTAATCCTTCTTGTTTTATTTCTACGGGTCTCATTGAGCAAACAAGCGCTGATGAGTTAGAAATAATCATTCAGCATGAACTTGCTCATGTACACTACTCTGATCCATTGAAAAAGTGGCTATTTTCATTTTTATCCGCTTATTTTGCGAGTAATGTTAAGCAGTTATTTATTTCCATGATGTCATTATCTATGGAGCAGGATGCTGATTCTTTCTTTGTTAAAAACCAACAGCAGTCTCATAATGTCGCTAGCACCTTGATAAAGTTCACCAAATTGGCTGCTAATTATTCAATTCATCCACAATATAAAAGTGAATTATTTGTTCATTTTTGTCGCCACGCTATTGAACAACGAGTGCTGTACTTACTCAATGATAAACAGTTCAAACCATTTCCTAAAGGAGGTGCTTTGATATCCATACTCTTCTTAGTTCTAATTTCAACAACGTCTGTAGATAGCTTACACCATGTTATTGAAACTCTATTTACTCATTAAAACACTAATTTAAAGTTTTACTCTAAGGTATTAATAATGAAATGTTATTTTAAAATACGTTCTTTCAAAAAACCGACTGGCAATCGGTTTTTTGAACAGATTCAGCTCAAACATAAGAGCATCATGCTGATATTAATATCACTCTTACCAACCACTATTCTGGCCCAAGAAAGTCCTGTGCAAACTATTGACTTACGTTCTGCTATTTCACAAACGATTAGTATGCACCCTGAACTTAAATCATTTGCCATTAAATCTGAAGTTTATTCTGGTTATGCTCAACAGGCTGGTGTTCAGTCTAGGCCCCAAATCGATTTTTCAATCGAGGATGCATTAGGTACTGGTGAACACAGTGGCTTTAAAAGTGCCCAATCTACCTTGTCGATATCTTGGCTATTAAATGGGGAATTAGTGAAACGTAAAATGGAAACAGCTAAACAGTATGGCTCTACTGTTGCCTTAGAGCGTGAAGTAAAAGCCTTGGATTTAGCTGCACAAACGGCACGATACTTTATACAAGTCCTCGTTAATAAAGAACGATTGATGTTAACCGAATTTAGTCTAAAACAAGCGAAAAATTCATTTAAAGCAATAGATAAACGAGTGAAAGCAGGGAAATCATCCCTTGTAGATAAATTCAAAGCTCAAGCTGAAATTGCTAAGCGAGAATTGGACGTTGAAGATTTAACTCACGAAGTTGATGCGAGTAAATATCAATTGTTTGCTCAGTGGGATGGACAAATTCAAAAAGTAAATCAAAGTGATAATCATAAGAGTAGTAAGGTAGTGGGATCATTATTATCTTTACCAAACTTACTCTTAACGGATAACTCTGACTTTAATGCATTATTTAATAAACTTAAACAGACCCCTTCTGTCAGCCTTTTCGCAACAAAACAGCGGATTGCTCAATCTGAAATTGAGTTTGCACGTATTGAAACAAAACCTTTATGGCAATTTTCAACTGGGTTACGTCGATATGAAACAACCGATGATTTTGGTTTAGTCGCTGGAATTTCGATTCCATTTGGTGATGCTAATCAAAATGAAGGACAAATAAGAGCCTTACGTGCCTCTCAAAATCTACTAGAAATAGAGTCATTGGCTCTTGTTCATAAACTCAACACTCAGTTATATGTACTTATCGAACAGATGAAACACAGTCAGCATGTTATTCACGCGGTAAGTGAAAAAGTCATCCCTCTGTTAGAACAAGCCTTTGAAGAAGCCGAGAAAGTCTACAAAGTTGGTATGTATAGCTATACCGAGTGGA
>TARA_R110001583_G_scaffold64488_1_pt1 | contig 40673 bp, 26 predicted proteins | sample TARA_R110001583 | Tara Oceans TARA_R110001583 (sample SAMEA4398432) | marine metagenome | biome: Polar Biome; feature: [MES] marine water layer (ENVO:01000295) within the mesopelagic zone...; material: water (ENVO:00002006), including particulate matter (ENVO:01000060) such as...... | reverse complement strand
GCTTTTAAGCCAAAGAACCACTGCTTACCCTTTTGAGTTTGGTGCCTTTCAGGGTCTCTTTCTTTGGCTTTATTCTTCGTTGAGCTAGTCTCTTCAATACTAGTCGCGTCCACTATCGTGCCTTCTTTAAGATAAACACCTGCGTCAGACAGCCATTTATTCACTTATTTAACAGCTGGCGCGAGTGTTTGTGTTTTTCTAATAAGTGCCTGAAATTCATGATGGTAGTGTGATCAGGAATGGGGCTATCTAACGATAAGTCAGCAAAAAAGCGCATGGACGTGATCTCATACAAGGCACCCTCCATCGCTGGATCTCTATGTTGTACCAATGTAGCACGCAGTGGATACGGAACATTGTAGATAGCGGATAAGGCCTTCTTCCATTGCCTGCTTTAGGATAAAACGGTTCAAGTTGATCCCAAGGCATCAACTCATTCATGCGAGAAAGGAAAATTTCTTTACGGGTTATACGGCGTTTGTTGTTGAACTCGTTGTCGGCAAAAGTGAGTTGGTGTGACATGGTCAGGCTTAAAAATTAAAAATAAATTGTCTCATTTAAGGAACTTGTTCGGATCTTCCTTAGGTCGAAGCAACACCTTCGGTATTAGCTCTAATATTTTCAGTGTCATTTCTCCATGGCAACAGGCGACAATACTATCCTCATGTTTGGAAGTTAAAGATGGATCAGCAGTGGTCAAGTAAAACGGGCCACAGCCTTATAGTTAATCCAATACTTCTTTTCTTGTTTGGGCTCATACCAACTTGACAAGTACCATGAAATTAAACGTAACTATTTATTTGTTGGGTTGTGAAAATATGTACCCATCAAAGTCTGGTGCATCGGTATCAGACAAGGAAAACAAGGTCTGTTTTACATTTTCCAAATGCTGCCACATCGCTTGTCGTACGCCACTTTCGCTGCGTTTTTTCAGTTGCGTTAAAATGTCCTTATGATCATCAATCCACTGCCCGTGGTAAGAAGAATCTTTAATACGTGCATGCAGCTGATGCCACATCGGATTGCTGTCTCGCATTTCCCACAATCTAGTCGCCATGTCTAACAGCAAAGTATTTTGTGTGGCTTTGGCAATTAACAAATGGAATTCTCTGTCCGCAGCATTGGCTTTTTCAACCGAGTTTAATTCCGCGCCTTCAAGCTCTAAAGTTTCTTGCAGTTTTTGAATGTCGGCTTTGGTAATATACACCGCCGCTTGGGCCGCAATGGCGCTTTCTAACACCTGCCGAGCCTGTAGCATTTCAAAGGGGCCAACATCCGATATTTCAGGAAGTGATACAGGTGAAGACAGTGCATTTTTTAAATAACTGCCCGAGCCTTTTCTAACTTCAATTAGCTCTTCAATTTCCAGCATAATAAACGCTTCTCGTACCAGCGTTCTACTCACACCAAAAAGCTCAGCATAGACACGCTCTGTTGGCAGCTTCTCACCCACCTTCAACGCGGACTTCTCGATTTCAAGCCTGATTTTTTGCCCTATTTCTCTATACAGTCGTTCAGCCATAGCATCTTTCTTAAAACATCCAATAATCTGGTATGCCATTTTTACCGAAGCATGAATAAAAGTCGATCATTTAATCTGGAAAAACACCTATATTTTTTTAATTGGCATACCAATTTAAGTAAAAGTCTTGTTTTTATATTTTTTTCAGGCTACTTTTAGCAAAGAGATTAAATCTGGTATGCCAAAAAAAATAATTAGGTGTTACTTTATGCAAATTAAATCTGCCAAAGTCATAGTCACTTGCCCTGGCCGCAATCTTGTTACCTTAAAAATAGAAACGGACTCAGGCATCTACGGCATTGGCGATGCCACGTTAAATGGTCGGGAGTTAGCGGTGGTCTCCTATCTACAAGATCACGTAGTTCCTACCTTAATTGGCAAAGACCCTCATCGAATAGAAGACATTTGGCAGTATTTATATCGAGGCGCTTATTGGCGCCGCGGCCCTATTAGCATGACAGCCATTGCTGCCGTCGATGTCGCATTATGGGACATCAAAGCGAAAATCGCAGGATTACCTCTCTACCAACTACTTGGCGGAAAAAGCCGCGAAAAAGTCATGGTTTACGGGCATGCAACCGGCTTAGACATCGAAAGTTGTTTAGAAGAAATTCAACGCCATGTGGCGCTAGGTTATAAAGCCGTACGTGTTCAATGTGGCATTCCAGGCATAGCAACGACTTATGGTGTCACTAAAGAGTCAGGTAAACCCTATGAACCTGCCGACGCAAGTTTGCCTTCTGAACATGTGTGGTCAACTGAAAAATACTTGAATCATGTGCCTTCTTTATTCAAAGCAGTACGCCAAGAGTTTGGTGAAGACCTACATATTCTCCACGATGTGCATCACAGATTAACGCCGATCCAAGCGGCTCGACTAGGTAAAGACGTTGAGCCTTATCACTTGTTCTGGTTAGAAGATTGCACACCCGCAGAGAACCAATCCGCGTTTGAGTTAATCCGACAACACACCACCACACCGTTAGCTGTTGGCGAAGTATTTAACAGTTTACACGACTGCCAAGAGCTAATTCAAAAACAATTAATCGACTACATTCGCGCCCCTATTACACATGCAGGTGGTATTACAAATGTTCGAAGAATAGCCGATTTCGCGGCGATTTTTCAAGTCAAAATAGGATTTCACGGAGCCACGGATTTATCACCTGTTTGCATGGGAGCCGCCCTCCACTTTGATACTTGGGTACCTAATTTTGGTATCCAAGAACACATGCCTCACACCTCGGAAACAGAACTGGTTTTCCAGCACTCCTATACGTTCAATGAGGGTTTTTTTACTCCGGGAGAAGCCCCCGGACACGGTGTCGATATCGACGAAGAATTAGCCGCAAACTACCCCTACAAACCCGCTTATCTTCCAGTTAATCGACTGGAAGATGGCACCCTATGGAACTGGTGAATAAGATGAAAGCGTTTCAAGTAGCGAACATTAACGACTACGCCTTAATTGATACCCAAACACCTCAAGCAGAATCTGGTGAAGTGTTGATTAAAACATCGTTTGCCGGCATTTGCGGATCAGACTTACACATCATTCATGGGCAGAATCCATTCGTTCAGTTCCCACGCATCACTGGCCATGAATTTTCTGGCGTAGTAGTTGCTGTTGGTGACGATGTAGGCCATATAAAACAGGGTGACAGGGTCTGCGTCGACCCCGTCATCAGCTGTGGTCACTGCTACCCTTGCCGTATTGGGCGCGTCAATGTCTGTGCCAATCTTCAAGTTTTTGGGGTGCATAGAAATGGCGGTTTTAGCGAATTCACCAGCGCGCCTGCTAGCAATGTTATTGTGCTGCCAGACAATGTCACATTGGAGCAAGCCGCGTTGGTTGAGCCTTATTCAATTGCCACTAATGTCCTCGCTAGAATGGCACCTTTGCCGGGTGACAGCTTATTAGTGTATGGCGCAGGCGTAATTGGCTTGACCATAGTGCAAGTCGCAAAAGCCATGGGGATTGAGCGGATTATTGTTACCGACATTGTCGAAGAACGCCTAGCCAATGCCTTGGCACTCGGCGCAACCAACATCATTAACAGCCGCCACGATAAAGTGGAAGAACACATCCAAGACCTAATGCAAGGAGAAGGCATGCCTCTCATTGCTGATGCCGCGTGCATCCCTGCGTTATTACCAGAAATATTGCGTATTGCCAGCCCTGCAGGTCGCATTGGCTTACTAGGTTTTAACTCAGTACCCAGTGATTTAGCGCAAATCGAAGTCATTAAAAAAGAGTTAACCATTGTTGGCTCTCGCTTAAACAACCAACGCTTTCCGCAAGTGTTAGACATGATTGCGTCAGGTCATCTTGATCCGTTGGCTCTGATCAGCCACCGCATCTCGTTGAATGAAATATCAGAGGGAATCCAGCTAATGGAGGACCACCCTGAACTCACTCGTAAAGTGCTTATAAATATGAGCGAGTAATCACGAAGATCCTTAAATTAAAAATAAAAAATATGGAGAAAATTATGATCAAACCTATGTTTAAACTCGCTTTATTATCCTCAGTTCTACTCGCAGGATTATCTCAAGCCGCCGAGGTGACATTAAAATTTGGCCATCCGGCTAACGAAGAGAATATTTGGCATAAAGCAGCGATAAAATTCAAGGAAGTCGCTGAATCTGAATCTAATGGCCGTATCGAAGTAAAACTTTACCCTAGTGAGCAACTGGGTAAAGAAATGGATGTGATCAACAGCATTCAACTAGGCACAGCAGATATGACAATTACCGGTGAGTCATTGCAAAACTGGGCCCCAAAAGCGGCTTTGATGGCTGTTCCTTATGCATTCACTAGTTCTAAGCAGCTCACCAACGCAGTAAATGGTGAAGTTGGTAAGGAAATAAGTGATCAAATTACTGAAAGGACGGGATTGAAGCCTATTGCTTGGTTTGAGCGGGGGCCTCGTCACCTTACGTCTAACCGCAAAATCATGACACCAGACGAACTTAATGGCTTGAAGCTACGCGTTCCTAACGTGCCTCTTTTTGTTAAAACATGGCAAGCACTGGGGGCTAAACCTATCCCGATGGCCTTTAGTGAAGTATTTACTTCATTGCAGCAAAACACCATTGATGGTCAAGAAAATCCACTTAGCTTAATCAACAGTGCCAGCTTCTATGAAGTGCAAAAATACGTCAATTTGACCGGTCATGTACGCAGCTGGATCTACGTCGTTATCGGCCAAGACAAATTGAACAGCATGCCTGCGGACCTGCAAGCGATTGTCCTAGATGCGGGCAAACAAATGCAAACCTACGAGCATAAAATGTTCGCCAGCGACGAAGCTCAACTCAGAACAACACTTGAGTCTCATGGTATGGAGTTTGTTAATCCAGACTTAGAAGCCTTTAAGATGAAAGCCAAAGCAGCCGTTCAAGAAGCACTATCTGATGAGCAACTTGAGCTATTCAAAAAAATCTAAATTAGGTTAATTCATCAGTCTTTGCCTTAGCTTAGGTAAAGGCTGATGCGGCTGGAGTAAAGGCGATGAGTCACTCATCTCAAAACACGTTAATGACTCAATACACGAGTAAATTAGAACGTGCCATTAAACTCATACTGCATATCACAGACCGCTTGTTTGCCCTACTGTCTGTTTTGGCATTATTGGCGATTGTTGCCGTCGTCATCTTGCAGGTATTTTCACGATTTTTACTGCCAAGCTCTCCTATTTGGACCGAGGAACTGTCGCGCTATTTGTTTATCTATTTAATCGTCATGGGGTCAGGACTAGTCATTAGCAAAAACCAACACGTGCGCTTGGAGCTCTTTCAATCTGCTTTAAACGCAACCTGGACGAAAGTCTATCAGCTGTTTTGTCACCTCTTGGCAGGAGGCTTTTCTATCTATATCCTGCCTTACGCTTATAAATACGCTCAAGTAGGTCGCTGGCAAACTTCCCCCGCTCTAGAAGTTCCTATGTATTGGGCTTTTTTATCGGTCAGTTTTTTCTTCGCCTTAACCGCTTTTTATAGCCTGATGAGCGCTATGCTTGTATTGCTTGAGCATGATGACCAAGGAGTGTCGCCATAATGGACGTCATTATTCTGTTTGCCGTTTTCTTCGCCCTTCTTCTCATCGGCGTACCCATTGTTTTTTGTCTTGGTGTAGCGTCATTGATCTATTTAACACTGACAGGCATTCCTTTAACCATTGTTCCGCAACGCCTTTATGCTGGCATGGACTCATTTGTCCTACTCTGTATTCCCGGCTTTATTCTCGCCGGCAACCTCATGAACGTCGGCAATATAACGGATTACATCATTCGCTTTAGTAATGCTCTACTAGGCCATATTCGTGGTGGACTAGGACTTGCTAACGTAGGTGGCTCGATGATTTTTGGCGGCATTTCAGGCACGGCGGTGGCCGACACCGCCAGTATTGGCGCGGTGATGATCCCCGGCATGGCCAAGAGTGGTTATGACAAACCCTTCGCGGCAGCCGTGACTGCGGCATCTTCAACCATAGGCCCTATTATTCCGCCGAGCGTTCCGATGATTATCGTCGGATCACTAAGCGGCATATCCGTTGGTAAGATGTTTCTAGCCGGTGTTGTACCCGGCATCATGTTAGGCGTAGCAATGATGTTGACGGCTTACATTATCGCCGTAAAACGCCAATATCCTCGAGAAAAACGCGCCACATTAAAAGAAATATATACCGTCGGAAAAGGGGCTTTTTGGGCTTTGCTCATGACTTTCATTATCCTCTACGGCATTATCGGTGGTCTTTTCACGCCGACAGAAGCGTCCATTATGGCAAGTCTTTATGCCTTTGTGGTCGGGATGTTTGTCTATAAAGGCCTCACTTGGCAGAACCTTCCGAAGCTTTTAGTTAGCACGGTATTAAGCTCCACCAGCTTATTACTTTTAGTGGGTATGGCAAATTTGTTTGGCTGGATACTCACCAGTGAGCAAATACCGCAAATGCTAGCCAACGCTATTTTTGACATCAGTGAAAACCCATTAGTCGTGATCCTGATCATCAATATTGTACTCTTGATCGTCGGCGGTTTTATGGAAACTATCGCCGCTCTGATCATTCTCTTCCCTACTCTTTTAAAGGTGGCAGAAGGGATTGGCATGGATCCCATTCATTTTGGCGTCATGGCAGTATTGAACCTCATCATAGGTCTAACCACTCCGCCTGTTGGGGTCTGTTTGTTTGTCGCAGCTGGCATCAGTGACTTGCCAATGACGCGTATTGTTCGTGCTATTTGGCCTTTCCTAATCTGTAACATTATAGTGCTGTTACTGGTGTCTTATATTCCGGCTATTACACTTTGGTTACCGTCTTTATTAGATTAATAAGCCTGCGGGCAGAGAGTATAAAATGGACATTCAACAGATTCCCAGTGCACTAGACCCAAGCCAACATCAAGTTGGATTGGTACACATTGGGCTGGGGGCTTTTCACCGTGGACATCAAGCGGTGTACCTAGAAAAGACACTCGCACAAGATAGCGGCGACTGGATGATAGCCAGCGCGAACATTCGCTCTAACTATCAGCTAGTTGAGCAACTAGAAGCCGCTAATTATTGTTATCCAGTCGTGGAGTATACAGACAGCCAGCACCTAGTGGTGCGCGAAATAAAAGCCATTAAGCAGGCTTTTTTTGCCGGCAATCAGCCTGAGCGCCAGCAATTATTGGCTCAAATGAGCGCTCCTTCTACCAAAATTGTCACATTAACCGTGACTGAAAAAGGCTATTATTTGTCACCCTCAAGTGGTGACTTGCTGCTAGATAGTCCAGCTGTAGTGCATGATATCCAGTATCCAGACGAACCCAAAACCGCACTGGGTCTAATCGTGAATGCCCTCAAACAAAGGCATTCACAAGGAATCCCAGCCTTTACAGTTTTGTCTTGCGACAACATGCCCCACAACGGCATCAGAACCAAAAATGCAGTACTTGGCATGGCCAGAGCGCAAGACGCGTTATTAGCCGCATGGATAGAAGCCGAAGTCGCGTTTCCTAGCTCTATGGTCGATCGCATCGTTCCAGCGCTCTCTGCAGAAGACCTACAGAGAATACAAGCAGACACCGGCATCACCACACCGACGGTAGTGAAGTGCGAAGCTTTTTGCCATTGGGTGGTAGAAGAAAACTTCCCGTCGGGGCGACCTCAATGGGAGTCGGCCGGAGTGCAAATGGTCGCAGACGTATCGACCTACGAAACCATGAAGCTTCGAATGCTCAATGGCAGTCATTCTTTATTGGCTTATCTAGGTCAGCTAGCCGGCTACCAAAGCGTCGCACAAGCCATGCAAAACAGTGGAATACGAGTATTTCTTGAGCATTATATGCAACAAGAAGTAGCGCCGACTTTGCCTGCCTGCAAGCCACAAGATTTACTCACATACAGTCAGCAATTGCTGACTCGCTTTGAGAACGACAGCTTACAACATCAACTTTCTCAGATCGCCATGGATGGTAGCCAAAAGCTACCACAACGCTGGCTTTCAGGCTTGCTAGAGCAGCTGAAAAATCAGCGTTCATCCGCCGCAATCGAATTGGGCATTGCCGGCTGGTTATTTTACATTCAGCAAGCCGCTCAACAGAAAACATCTATCAATGATCCATTAGAAGACGAGTTATTCGCACTTGTACTGGCTCAGTACTCAAACTCTTTTGAGTTGATTTCAGCATGCCTATCGCAACAAGACGTTTTCCCATCAGCCATGATGACCAATAACGCACTCATTACGCGTTTGGCTTCTCTGTTTGACGCATTACAAAGAAAAGAAGACCTCTTAGATTTGATGCAAAACGCTTGTAAATCAACACACAACGACTATTAGGAGCGTATTTTATGGAACATACTTGGCGTTGGTTCGGAGCACAAGATCCAATTAGTTTACAAGACATTCGACAAGCTGGCGCAACCGGCATTGTCACCGCATTACATGACTTGCCCAATGGCGATGTGTGGCCTATTGAGCGGATCAAAGAAGTTAAAGCCACCATTGAAGCTGCCGGCATGCGCTGGTCAGTGGTAGAAAGCATCCCTGTTCATGAAGACATCAAACAGCGTACTGGCAACTACCAGCAATACATTGAAAACTACGCCCAGAGCATTCGTAATCTGGCGGAGTGTGGCATTTCCACCGTCTGCTACAACTTTATGCCGGTGCTGGATTGGACTCGAACAGACCTGGGTTACACCTTGTCCGATGGCTCCCGCGCGCTGCGTTTTGACCAAACCGCTTTCGCCGCGTTTGATCTGTTTATTTTACAACGAGCAGGCAGTGAGGCCGAGTACAGCGAAGCTGAAATTACCGCCGCTAAAAGCCATTTAGCCGCCTTAGACGATACTGGCAGAGAGCAATTAATTGGCACTATTTTGGCCGGTTTACCCGGCGCAGAAGAAAGCTACACTCTAGAGAACTTTCGCAGCGCCTTGGCCGCGTATGATGAGATAGACAAAGACACCCTAAGAGAAAATTTCGCCCACTTCTTAGATCATATCGTGCCCGTAGCTGAAGCCTGTGGCGTTTCCCTTGCGGTGCATCCAGATGATCCACCACGCCCTATTTTAGGCCTGCCACGCATCGTCTCCACCAAAGAAGACATCCAGTGGCTGATCAATCGTGTACCGTCAAAAACCAACGGCATCACCTTTTGCACCGGCTCTTATGGCGTCCGTGAGGACAATGATTTATGCGCCATGGCGACCAGCTTTGCAGATCGTATTTATTTCACCCACCTGCGTTCAATACAACGTGAAGAGACTTGGGGAAGCTTTCATGAAGCCGCCCATTTAGAAGGTAACGCCGACATTTCAGATGTCATCTTGGTGTTATTAAAAGAAGAACAACGTCGCCAAGCAACTGGCGAAGGCGGCTCTATTCCACTGCGCCCAGATCATGGCCACCAAATCATGGACGACTTACGCCGCGACTCCAAACCAGGCTATTCTGCCCTTGGACGTATGAAAGGCTTAGCTGAGATTCGCGGTGTAGAGTTCGCCATTAAAAAGTATTTAATCGAAAAGTAGCTCAGATAGGTAAATAAACTGCGATTAAGAAGTCGCAAAACGCACAATTTCTCTTATTAGAGCAGGAAGCACAAGATGTCATCTGCTTAGGTATTTCTTATTCACTAAACAAGCTTATTCAGCCTTGTTTAGTGAATTTTGAACAGATTAATGCTTTGCGGATCGTATCATCTGGTCAATTCTAAACACATTGGCTAAGGCAAACAGCATCGCAATTTTATTATCGTTTTTCACAAAGGCTAGATAGATCACTTTCCTAAAGCCAAACTGGCGCTTTATGATCCGATACGGATGCTCTGCTTTTGCTCGAATACTGGCTTTAAGGTATTCCTTTCTTATTTATTCTCGGGTGTTTTTCCTAGAGTTTGCTAGACAGTTTCTAGGCGACTCTCAGCTGTACTACATATTGGTAATCGATGATACTTAAAGGTGGTGCATTATGGTCTCAATAAAGTCTTCAAACATATTTGATGTGGTAGGTAGCCGAAAGTGAGGAAGAAGCACTGAGTCTAAAGGCTCAAGCAGAATTAATTGATGTGATCCGTGATATGTCTGCTAAAAATGGTTGGTCACATATTAAGGTCTGTGCTGAAGGTAGCATAATTATGATTAAACAGGTAAAGACCGTCTTCATCAACCGCACTCGTACTTACGAACCACGCCCGTGACCACTCCGAAGATTTCCAGTTCTGACTCTTCAGTAATATGAATGGCTTTATAGGCTTTGTTCTTCGGGCGAAGCAACACATTGGGCTTAAGCTCCAAGGTTTTTACCGTCATTTCCCCATGAATGCAGGCAATGACGATATCCCCATGACGTGCGGTTAACGAACGATCCACCACCAAGACATCACCCGAATGAATGCCCGCATCGATCATCGAATCGCCTTGAGCCCGTACGTAAAACGTCACCGCTGGGTGAGCCACACAGAACTCATTTAAGTCTAACGATTTTTCAACAAAGTCCTGAGCAGGTGAAGGAAACCCAGCCGACACGGAATCGACATACAAAGGGATTAGCACACTATTGGCCGCGATAAACGCCGCCGGCTCTGATACACCAAGATAAGTCACACGCATAACAAACACCAAAATACTGTATGAATATACAGCATAGTTTTAAGCGGTGGGAATGACCAAGTGAATTTTTGTAACGGTTATGAGTTCAGGCTTCACGACTAGAAATGAGAAATGTTACTAGAGGTAGTTTGAAAATATGACTAGTAGATTATTACCAGTTCAGTAGTTAAAGGTCTTCAATATCAACTTCTATCTCAGCAGAATTTTTACGCTCTTCTATAATTTTCAGATCCTCTAAGTCTTCATAGCTTTCTTCTAAAGACCATTCATTATCGTGCGGAATTTCAAGTTCATCTGCGTGTGAATTTTCTTCCGTTAGATTTTCTGATAAAGCCTTCTGGGTAATATCTAAGCCTATCTGCTTCAAGCAAACCTCTCTTTTTAGTCTTATTAAGTTTTTAGTAAAGTCTAGAAGGCACAATAATTAGGATAAAACCTAACCATCTTTACTTGCTGGTAAATACTCCGCCAACTCCACTAATTCACAATCAAAATACGCACACAGCTTATCTAAGTTGTCTGTCACTGTGCTATAGCCCTTGTGATTAATCATTTTAGATAACGTCATACGATTAATGCCAGTCTCAGTGGCAACCTCCCCTATTGTTATACGCCTATTTTCTTTAAACGACTTATCAGCAATCAACTCTTGGAGCCTAAACCTGATCATATTTAATATCCATTGATAATATTTTTAATCAAAAATGTTGACAACCCACTCAAAGTGACCTAAATTGACATTATTGATAATTTATATTATCAAATGTAGATTTATATATTCATATGAGGAGATAACCTATGAGCACTTACCTTACCACAGAACAGCTAGCAGATAGAATCCATTATAACGTCCGAACCATTCGCAATGATTTGGTGGATAACTGCCTATTTGAAGGTCGCCATTACATACGCCCTTTTAACCGTCGAAAAATTCTTTTCATTTGGGAGCATGTAGAACAAGACATGTTAAACCAAGTTGAAGATTCACTCGCTTTAGCCTACACAGAGGAGATGTAACTATGGCAAGTGTCAGTGTACGCAAAGAAACGAACACGCTTTACCTTGATTTTCGATATATAGGGAAACGGTGTCGTGAACAAACGGCCTTGAAAGCCACAATCGCAAATAAACGCAAACTTGAAAAGCTTCTCACCCAGATCGAATCTGAAATCATAGCTGGCACTTTTCGCTACGCCATCCGTTTTCCAGAAAGTAAAATGAGCGATCATTTTTCAGATGCTGAGCAACAGTTGTACGAACCTGATCTTTGGTTAGAACAGCAAGGAAAAAAGGAAGCGGTGCTGTTTACTGAGTTTGTTGCGACTTGGTTCAATCACAACAAAGTTAGCTGGAGGCGATCTCATATCGTCAATGTAGAAAGCATCATCAACAAACATTACTTGCCATTCTTTGGAAGTAAAAAGATCGACAACATCACACGAAATGACTTGCTCACGTTTCGCACAGTTCTCGCCAAAGTACCAGGACGAAACGGAAAAACAAGTTTATCTAACACTCGTATTAATAAGATTATGAATCCATTAAAACGCATTTTCGAGGACGCTGCCGATGAATTTAACTTTATCACGCCTTATATTCGCATCAAACCATTAAAGTCGCCAAAGACAGACGCTCATCCCTTTACCGTGAATGAAGTAAATCTCATTCTAAATAAAGTTCGCCATGATTATCGTGACTATTTTTTAGTTCGCTTCTTTACAGGAATGAGAACAGGCGAAATCGACGGCCTTAAATGGAAATACATAGACTTCGATAAACGGCTAATAAAAATTCGTGAAACCATAGTAGCTGGTGAAGAGGACGAAACAAAAACAGAATCTTCACTTCGAGACATTCAAATGAGCATGCCTGTTTTTGAAGCACTAAAACGTCAACATAAGCACTCAGCTCATTTTGATAAATTTGTATTCTGCAATCGCGAAGGTGAAGCACTAAGCCATAATAACGTTACTAAACGCGTTTGGTACCCGTTACTTGGCAGTCTTAACCTTGAAAAAAGACGCCCTTATCAAACACGCCATACTGCCGCAACATTCTGGTTAGCATCAGGTGAGTCCCCGGAGTGGATAGCCAGACAAATGGGACATGCCAACACTGAAATGTTATTTCGTGTTTATTCACGCTACGTACCAAACCTAACAAGAATGGACGGCAGCGCAATGGAAACGTTATTAGATGCTCAATTGGAGATTCGTCATGCGTAATTTACAAATCCGCTCAGCCACTCAGCCCGATTTAGATGATGTGAGTAACTTGGTCAGATTCAAAGGCTGCTACCTATTAAATGATATAAAGCTGGTCAAAACATCACATAAGCACGCACACACAATCGCGATAATATCCGACGTAGAAGGCACTGGTGAACTAGAACTAAGACTTCTGGGCGAGCACTTCACCGACTTACATGAAAACATTGGAGAGTACATTTCGCTCGAAGCGGCGGTAAAACACTACAGCCGTGGGTATTTTTTCTATTTGGCTTGGTACGATACAATTCAATACAATGCCACTAATCCAGTTTTAGAGAAGCTACAGCAAAGTATTAGAAAAAATGATCATGATAGCCAACTTGAAGCAATACATAACAGAGTAATGGGCATCAATGACGAATCAATCCAGTTGCTTTGCCTATCTTTATTACTGAATCCAACAATTACATTGCCAAATAACCGAGCAAGAAAGCTTCTTTTGAACAGCAATAAGATGAGGGATTGCGAGTTTTGCGTTCAGCTACTGTCTTTAGCCAGTCATGATAAAGATATTTGGTTTGTTGGTGAAAAGCTCAGTACTATAATTAACCCTATACCACTCAAACTATGGGAAACACAACAATTAGGAAATTAAACCGATAGCAAGCTACGCACATTACAAAAATGGATTGCGTAGCTTGCCTGCTCTACCAAAGAAAGTGAATGATACGAAAATTGACTAATAACTAAAATATGTAAAGAGCGTTCTTACATATCCGGAATATTTGAGGGTAAAAAATATGACAGCTTCAACTAGCGATCAAGACATCCTATCTGCAACAAAACTCATTTGGCTTGAAAGCATGCGGAGTCAAAAAAAATGGGGATTAACACAAAAAGAAGCCATCATACTTCTTGGAAGACGTTCACCATCAACCTATAAATCTTGGCTTAAAAAAGCTGAAACGAATGGAAGAATACGACTAGGAATTGACCTACGAGCAAGGCTTACACTATTAACGGACATTCATAATACACTATCCTTACCTGCGCCTAATGGAGACGCATATAGTAGATTTAAGTGCCCAATAAACAACACTGTGTTTCAAGAAAAAAGCATAAAAGAATGCTTACTTGAAGATTCATGCATTTTATATATGAATGCAATTAAACAATACTGTTCTGTAAGGTGATTAAGAGAAACCTTTACGTTTCAGAATTTAAATAATTAGCCGAGACTGTAACTAACTTTGTGATCCCGTGCCATGCTCTTCAGCCTCATCGAAACCGCCAAAGCCAATGGCCTTATCCCATATAGATATCTCGTAAAACTGCTTGATAAATTGACGAGACGACAGTCCATTGAGAATTTTTGAAGATCTATTACAATGGTACTTCAAACGCATCTAAGTGGTAATGACAGGACGGTTACGGCTCTTTTTCAAGATCGTACGCGACAATATTTCACAGCCCATCAATAGCTTTACGTATATCCGTAGGACCACAAATTAGAATGGCTTGAAGTTGAGATGATACGGTAAGCATAAGTCTCTTATTCTGCTGGAGAATAACAAAAGACTTTATGGGTTATGCGAAGGGTTGCTATGTGTGGTTTAACCGACGCTTACAGACCTTCCTCGTAGCACGATGCTTCTTGATCAACTAAATCGGAAAAGCATTTGTAAATGAAGCCAGAGAAAGCTTAATCGCATTGACTAGGATTCAAATTAAAAATGAGATTTTATTCCAATGCAACTCAAAAAGGTCAATATACAAGTTCTCCCGAAACCTATTTTTTCCAAGAATAATTTTTTGATTTGGAAATGATTTATAAATCTTGTCCAGTGTGAAAGAAGCATTTCATATCTGGAAGGTAATTAAATTTTAAAATGACTATTATCTGGGAATTTAATTCTATCCTTATTATTCCTTATATTTGGTGAAGTGTCGAAAGGAATAACCCACAATTTTAACCTATCGCTATATTCAAAACTAAACTGAATAGGATAAATAAAATCATCATGACTAGGATATATTAGAAAAAGCTCACCATTACCATTTAGATACTTGTGGCCATACGCAAACATTTGATACAAATCACTTTGTGATAATCCAAATTTATCAGTGCCATTGTCCTTAGTACTATCAATTAGTTTCCACTTGGTATCTAAAATAATATTGGAACTTTGTTTGTTGGTAATAAATAGATCGGGTCTTAGCTCAAAGAATTTTCGTTTATTGAACACGGCTAACGATTTCGTTTTTACCTGAGTATCAAGACGCATGTTGTCTGGCAATAAGGTTAGTAGTACTGAAGCAACATAACTTTCAAAAACGCTTTCTAAAGGAAATAATAATGAAAATGCATAGCTACTACCTTTCATTGTTAATGGAGAGAAGCCATCAAGAATAAGCTTGGTCCATTCCAACGGCATTTCATAATATTTCATCCCCCTATCTAACTTAACAGAAGATAAATCTTTCTTAACATTGCTACTCAGTAAAATATCAGAAAATTCAAACAGTAGCTCTTTTAATAGTTTTTGGTTCTCTGCGCTAGTGGTATAGCGCGATACTATATTTAATGCGGTATGAATTAATCTATTAATTGGCCTATCAAGTAAAAATTCATCGTGCTCAACATAAAAATTATGTTTATTAATTGAATTACTTCTTATTTGTTTACCAACAAGTAATTTTCCTTTCAAAAATGACAAGTTACTTTCACGACTAACATAATCACTGCGTAAGCCTTTTTTTATCAGGGTAGTTACTGAATCTAAGAACTGGCTGATAAACACTTCAAGCAACGGCATCTTAGATTTAGTAAGATTCGCGCTGTGAGTTTGGATATGACGAAATATACCAAGTGTCATCAGCATATTGAGTAACGAACCACGAGCCTTTTCAATACCACCTTCATCATCAAGTTTTCGACCTATTTTAGGTAAAACTTCAATTTGAGTACCATCAGGCGTGAATAATACACCAGCATAATTTTGGAGTTGAAGCACCTCTACATTTTCAATGCTTTTAAGCCTTAGAAAACGACTTTCAGATTCGTCACATAAACAAAGCTGTTTAAGGTAAATAAACGCGGATTTGCTTATTTCGGTTATACGTTTTGACTGTTCAGATTTCTCACCAACACCCAAATAACCAAATTCGAATACTGTTATTACAGTTTGAGTCCTTTTCACTGCTAATCTTCTTTTTTCGCTTTATATATGCCTATATATGCCTCAGGAGATTCCCAAACATCATTATCAAAAGGTAAAAGTCGATAGCCTTTTTCTTCTTGCTGGTAACTATTCAAACCATGGTTATTCCCAAACAAACTCTCGAAAGATTGCTTTTTTTCACTGATAAACTGAAAGTTTTCAGTTTTTTGGTTATCACCAAGTACCAAACGAATTTTATTCCAATCTTCAAAAAAATATTCTTCTAATAACGGTATGATCTTATTTTTAAATACAGATTTTAGCTTATTAAATGCTTTATTTTGATCGTTAACTAAATCTTTCACAGGTATAAAGAAAGCATGTCCGAGAGTGTGCTCTCTATCATAAAGCACTTCAATTCGCTGATTCATCATACGAATCAGTTTTTCTAAGTCTATTTCTTTAACTGATATACCTTTAAACAATTCAGGTTTAGGCATCATCTCAACAAAATCGAAACGACGACGAAGCGCTGTATCAATCATCGCCAAAGATCTATCTGCAGTATTCATGGTGCCAATTAAGTATAAGTTATTAGGTACCGTAAATGGCTTTCCAGAATTAGTTAATACAACTTCAAGCGCTTCATTCTGACCTTTACCGGAACGTTTAGTGTCTTCAATTAAGGTAATAAGCTCACCAAAAATTTTTGAAATATTACCTCTATTAATTTCATCGATAATAAGTACAAAGTTTTTTAATTGACCTTGTTTAGGTGTTTCATAATCACGAACATTATAAGTTTTTTTTACATAATTAAAGATCGATTTTACATATGAAGAATTATAGATTTCTTTAGAATTTAATCCTCGATATAACTTTCGGATATTATCAATTGATACAGCGTAACCTCTCCCTAAATCTTTATGACTCGTTGCCTCAGGGAATACTCTAAAGGTCGTATTTCCATGGTACTGTACGCCAAAATCATTACCACGAATTGTCTTTAGGTTTAATACTTCTATTTCTTCTAACTCTGCTTTAAATTTTTCAAGCGCTTGCTCTAAAGGATCACTGCCTAGTTCAACGCCTCCCGACGCGTCATCACAAATTTGTTTAAATATTCCCGGTTCAACATCATAGGATATTTGACCTTGATCAGAGTTGGCTCGTAAACCTTCAACAAATTCTTCATAGCCATAGCTCTGATGAAAAGTTACAAACCTAATTCGCCTTTCTTTTACCAAACAATCATACTTTTCTTTCAACTCTTTTCTTGAACCCATCTTAAAATCGGGTTCAGCGGCTTTAACAGCAGTTTCAATAGTATGATATGTTTTTCCAGTTCCAGGAGGACCATACAAAATTCTATTGAGAGAAATAGAGCTATCTTTCATAGTATATTCACCAATAGGTTCGTTTACTTTTTCTATTTTTTCAATCATTTTAACTACTTCATCATAGCCAAGTGTAAATTTGGCAATTTCATCCTTACTCCAATCAACTAATTCATCTATAGAACTAAATTTTTGTAACCCTCTGTCGAAAGGAAGAATACTTACAATACCTGAACCATCGAAATCATCTCCTCGGATAGATAGATATTTTTCTCTGATAGCTTTTTTTACATTAACAGTATCAATCTTTACCTCAAAACCTTCAATATTGATCGCGACAGTATATGCTAGAAATTCAGGTGAGTTTTTTTGAGGATATATTTTTCCCCATTGATATGAAAAGAAATTCCCGCCTTGATTTACAGGGCTTTTTCTAATTTTTATTTTTCCATCAGGAAATATTGCGTCTTGCAGTGCTTTAGCCCAACGCGCTGTAATTTCATAAGCTTCTTTCAACTTAGGGTAATCTTGCTGTTGTTCAATATCATCAGGTTTGCTTTTTTTCCCTTGCCATTTTTCTAATAAATCAAAATGCTCTTGAGTAAAAAAATCCACTATATAAATCCTTTTTATTCACTAGTTACAGTGATAGCCTTATTGTTTAAGTAATCTTTTTCTGAAAAACTAAACGGTTCTACTCTTTTTTTTTCATCTAATAGATCAAAGCTTACACTCAAAGGCGCCGCATAATTCATATTATTAAGCCCGATGCAACTTAACCATAAAACCATGCATACTACCGAAATACCTTGCATCGGTTGGAATAATTATTAAATTTCCTCTTCATCTTCTGCAATTACGTTGAGCACTTGTTCAAGATACCGCCCATGTTTGTTAGATGTAGCTGCACGAAGGTAAGGAGGTATCAATTCTAAAAAATCACTTTTTGTAATAGGCTTGAATTCACAAAGAGCTGCAACCATTGCCGGTCTTAATAAACGATTCGCTGGAGGAACATCGTCACCATTGCCAATAACCTCTTGATCAAACTTATGTAACTTACTATCTAGTAAGTCATAAGATCGTATGATTTGATCAGTTTTAGATTCCGACTTATCTAAGCCCTCCTCTTCATCAACCATGACGGTCTCAACAACTTGATCGGAAATATTAGTTTTTAGCTGATGCAGCTCTTCAATGATCGGTTTTAACTGAGCTTGAGGGTTCTTAAACCAATCTGTTGACCAAATACGTTTAATGTTCCAGCCCAAACCTTCTAAAACAGATTGTCGTAGCCTATCTCTGTCTCGTGCAGATTTAGCTGAGTGGTAAGTTGCGCCATCACATTCAATTCCCATTAAATAACGACCTGCCTGTCCCGGGTCTTGTACCGCTAGGTCAATAAAGTAACCAGTAACACCAACTTGCGGAATACAGTTGAACCCCTCTAGTTTTAGAGCATTCATAACAGATATCTCAAAATCACTGTCTGGCTGTTTGCCTGTATGCGTTTGTTGCTGAAGCTTGCCCGTTTGAGCAAAGCTCAAAAAGCTTTTAAGCGCTTGAACTCCTGGACTAGATGTTTTAGAAGCGAGTATGTGACCTTCTGTCATGGAGCTAAAAACGTGCATCCGCTTTTTAGAGCGAGTAAATAATACGTTTAACCTTCTGCCACCCGCCGCGGAGTTAATTGGGCCAAAACGCTGAGGCATATTAGCTGCACCTGCTTCTTGTGGACCATAGGTACATGAAATAAAAATCACATCCCTCTCATCGCCTTGAACATTCTCAAGATTTTTAAGAAATAGGGGTTCATCTGTATCAGCGTTATCCGCAAGTGCATCCCTAAACTGCGAATCATCTTTAGATAACTCTTCCACGCATCTCTCAATTTGCTCTCGTTGCTTAGCACTCATAGCAACAACACCTAGTGACTCATGCGAGCAATCCAATAAATGACTCCGCACAGCTTTAGCAATAGCCTTAGCTTCTTCAATATTATGTTGGTTTACAAATCGGCCCGTTTTCACATGGATAAATTTAATACCAAATTCTTCACTTTTATTAGTAGGGGATGGAAATACAACCAAATTGCTGTCATAAAACTCTTGGTTGGAAAACGCTATTAAGCTTTCATGGCGTGAACGATAATGCCAACGTAATCGTCGCGCATTAAACATAGGGAAAGAAACATCAAGTATACTTTCGGACTGTTCAATAGCGGTTGTATCTTCCTCTTCGTTATCTACGGCAGCATCAAAAAAGCTAGTAGGTGGTAACTGTTTAGGGTCGCCAACAACCACCAGTTGTTTACCTCTAGCTATAGTGCCCAGTGCATCTTGCGGCTTTATCTGTGAAGCCTCATCCATCACCACTAAATCGAACTCTATTTTTCCAGGAGCAAGATATTGGGCAACCGAGTGCGGCCCCATCATAAAGCATGGTTTCAATGAAACTAAGGACTCTCCCGCTCTATTAATTAGCTGTCTAATCGGAGTGTGACGTGTTTGTTTAAGAACTTCATGGTTAATAAGCCCCATCTCTGAATAGGAGGCAACCTTCCCACTTGAAACACCGGAAACGGTATTTTCACTCCCTTTTTTAGCCACTTGATAGGCTATTTTTTCCTGCTGTAATTTTTTTAACTTGTTATCGTATTCACCAAACTGTTTACGAATAGCACTTTGGTCGGCTCCTGAAAAGTAGGCTAACACTTTATTTTCATTAATAATTTCTCTAGATAAAATATCAAACACAGAGTATAAATAAATCTGTTCAATATTATCTAAATTTAAAGCACCTGTTTCCGTATACCGTAATAGATTCTCCAGCCCTTTATCAGATAAAGAAGATCTAATTCTAATAAAATCAACCCAGGTACTTAGCCAACGAGGTTGGTTTATCGCTCTACTATTACGCTCAGATAAGAGAGGTAGATCAGCATTAGCGCCTTTAAACCAAGCACTTTCATCTAAATCGACCTTATTAAAAAATTGCTTATAAGAATATTGATAACGATCATATGACTTTGAAATATACTCTAAATGAGTTGACACCAAATCAAGAGATTCAGTACTAGCGCTACTAACTAAATACTCTCTTAAAAGTTTCGACTCTAGAGAATTAATAGATGCAACCAGCTTCAATGTTGTCTCTATACTTATTAACTCTTCAGTAGAGTCGTGTCTAATTGATAGTCTAGCTCCCTCACCGAACAACTCTGTCGAAACATTATCTGAGTCAAGAAAACACTCTGCATTTAATAAGGATAAAATATTTTCAACTTCTTTATTTAACTGGCTTATACGAAAGTCTTTCTTACAATGAGATTGTAATACTTGTAAATCTCTTTCAAGTCCATCCAGAAGCGAGAAAATACCAACGTCTTCTGATAGCCGTGAATCCTTATTATTGAAAACAGGATGAGAGAAAACACTTTCTAGTAAAGTATACATCTCAAAAAAATCATCAAGTTCTTCTAATGCCTTTGACTCTGCTAAGTGTTTAAAACCTTTAAAAACTTCACTATCAATCGAAAACAATGAACTAGCAAAAGCCACTTTTTTACCAAAGCCGACACCATAAGTAGCACGAACATTTTTATACCAACATCTTATAGAAATGAGTTCTGATACTGGAGTATCAATTCCTTTAAATTCATGCTGAAGCAGATTCTGATAATTCTTTTCTTTATTCATCTGATCTACCAATTCAGAATAAAGCGATAAGTCTGAAATCAACGGTATCAAAGCCTTTATATTTGGCTTTAATCCTTTTGAAAAAGAAAGTAATTTAGACTTAGCTGCTCGCCAATCACTTTTAAACCAACGAAATGTGCCAGATCTTTTTAAAACATCATTTATTTCTTTTATCTCACTTACAGAGGGTAGGTTTTCTAAATCAAAATATCGCTCTAAATTCTTATGCAAGGGTTTTATTTTAGGAACCAGATCATATAACTTATCAAGATATTGATCTAAAAAATCATTTTCAAAAATCTTATCTCTTCTAGAGATAAACAAAATATCAAGTGAACATATATGTTCAAAGTATTGTTTACAATCCCTAAACCCATTAAAAGATGAAGATAGTACTTTAGATAAATCTCCATCCTGCTCCATTAATGAATCTATATGTTCTTCAACAGAATAAAATATTTCATTCAGTCTCTTTAGCAATTGTAATTGTTGAAAAGAGTTAGTTAGACTAAGTTCTGATACTTTAATATTTTCAAGTAAGCTATTCTTTGACCTTATTAAATCTTCAAGAGATTTATCTTTTCTTAGAACTGCTAATTCGAAAGAATCCAGCAATAAATCCTGAGTTTTTTTAGCAAACCTATACTTATCAACATATTCAGAAAGTTCTTTATACTTCCCTTCTGTTATAAACTTAATTAAACCTAAATATTCTTGGCCTTTAAGTTTAGGTATATTTTCTCTATCTCTTAAAGCTTGATCTAATGAATAAAACCCAACAATCACAGGAATCTTTAACTTCTCATTTAGAAGATAAATTGTCTCTTCTAATAATCTAATATCATTATTCCACAAACTTAAAAGCTTACAAACATCATCACAATCGAACAACTGGATGTTTTTATTATAAACGCCAAACCAAGGATGATCAGATAACTCAGCTTGTGTTCCTAATTGAGCTTTCACTTCTTTAAAAACATGCGTGTATTTTTTCAGTTCATCTATCGTTCTTCTAGAAGATATTTCATCAAATAGTTGACCATCAACATGATATGGCTTTATATCTTCTAGAGACAGATCTGAAAATTCTTCACGATACCTTGTTGCTGTAGAAAAAATTTGATGAATAGTTCTACCTGTATTCTTCCATATACTGTTAATCAAATTTGCATAGCGAGTTAAGGCTTCTTTTTTCTCTTCATACATTTGAATATCAATATTAATGGACGATGGGTAACGATACTTGCCCTGATTATTTATTCTCTGAGAAATATTCTCATAAACTTGTTTTTTCTGTGTCTTGTAGCTATGTAACTCCAAACAGAAATCCCCTAGGCCAGCACGGGCCAACCTAGATTTTACTACCTGTAGTGCTGCCATTTTTTCTGCGACAAAAAGTACTCTCTTTCCTTGTGCAATAGCTGCAGCTATCAAATTAGTAATTGTTTGAGACTTACCTGAGCCTGGAGGCCCTTCAATTACTAGATTTTTACCTTGTATAGCATCGACTAATGCACTGTGTTGAGAACTGTCGGCATCATCAATTAATGGGTATTGATTATGTACTTCATCAAGTTCATCAATTAAATACTCTTCACCAAAACCGGTGTATCCACTTCCTCCGTTTTCTTCTCCCTGTTTCGCAAAGAATTTTTGAAGAATCGCATGGTTTTGTATATTGTTCTCACCTTGAGGCCAGCGATCAGGATCTAAATCTAAATACATCAATAGCTTGCCAAAATCGAACATAGAAAGAGTCGAAAAGCGTTTAACCTGCCATTTAGGCTTATGACGTAAGACCTTAGTTTCAACTTTTCCCAAATAGTCTTCAGGTAAAATCCCTTCTTTTAACTCGGGTAATTCTAGATGAAAATCATGTTTTAATTTTTCTCTCAAAGAGAGATTTGATATTATGTCTTCCCCTGTGTATTCAATTGTATAGGTGTATGTTCCAAGCTCTTTGTTTAGAGATGCTTTATCAATTTTTACAGGGATCAAATATAAGGGAGCTTGGCGTTTTTTGTCCGATTTTTCATCTTCAAACCATTCTAAAAAACCAAAAGCAAGATACAGAATATTAGCGCCAGTTTCCTCTAGTGCGGTATTAGCTTTTGACCGGATCCCTCTTAACTGCGCTTCTAACTCTCGTGGATATAACTGTGTTTGAATGTTTGTATCATTATGCTTTGATTCTTTCGAGCTGGATCGACTTTCCAGCTCATAATTAGTGTTAAAGCCTTTTAGCTTAGCCCACTCTTTAGAACTTGGGTTGGCTTTTATCTGTTTTTCTTGCCCCTTATCGTCAACTTCAATGAAACCAAACTCAATTAGCTCCTCTCTTAAAGGTTCATCAATAGGGATAAAATTAAACCCCGCCCCCTCCAGTATATTAGCAGCTAATTGATCTGGCACTTCATCAATCACTCTGATAAACCCAGTTCTGCCATGAGTAAAATTAAGTAGTCGGTTTCGTCCTGTCAGGTCTAACAATCGATTACGAATAGCTTGTAGAGAATCGAATGAAAAATTAGAGTTCACTTGAGTATTCGATGTATTTTCCATTCCCGTCTTTAACTCCTTTCCATTTATATTTTTTATGACCATGTAAAGTTTTAGCTTTTTGAAACCTTATCGCTTAATTCATAGTAAAGATATTTATTGACAAGTTTTCTATCAATAGATAATTTTTTAACAACATCTCTAGCTTTTTGATCAGGATTCTTTTTTAAGTTCCTTTAAAATCAAAACCTTAAGACCAGCCATTTAAAAACACCTATCCATAACTTAAATTTTTCCAAGCAGTACCCATTAAGCTGAAAACCCAAACACTAAGGAGCCCGATATTTCTTATAGTTCTCAGCTTGCTCTAAGACGCTTTTGTAAACGTCGTCGTTGGCGACGGGTGGGAAGCCGTATTTGTGCAACAGGAGGATTAGGTCGACTTTGAGTGTGGCTTTGATGTCGTCTCGTTTTGCGAAGTCTGGGTATTTGGAAACATCATCGACGATGACTTTCATGGCTTTGGCGAGTTCGAGCATTTTGTCCGCATCGTAGGTGAAGTCGTATCGTTTTTGCATGTGTTCCAAGATGTCGAAGAAGGCTTTTTCTTCTAAATCGATTCCGAGGTCAGCAAAGGAGCCCATTTCTTTTGCCATGTCGTAGATCATGTCGGTCATTTCTTGGCTAAAGGTGTCGAACTCTTCGCCGTTGAGTTCGTCGTTTTCTCGGCGTTCATTGTATTGTTCTACCAAGGCTTCAAAGCGTGAGGAAAAGTCGATGCCTTTCACTTGGTTCACTTTCTTAAATTCACCAATGGCTTTTTGCAGCATTTTTTGCAGTAGTTGAATCTTGGTATTAGGCAGTTTGATTTTATTGATCCGCGCTAAATACTCTTCATCAAAAATGTCGATGGCGTCGGCTTTGTCTTCGCCAATGGTGTAGATTTCCTCTACGCCATCCGCTCGAAGTGCTTCAGCGATTAGTTCTCTTACGCGGTTATTCATTTGCGCGGTATCAGGTGCGTCGCCTTTGGTTAATTTGAAGATGATGGAGCGCACGGAGATGTAAAAATGAATCAGGTTGCGTTCGGCTTGATCAATACGATCACTGCCACAGCAAATGTCGTAAGCGGCTTTTAAACGCTTAACCAAGCCCATAAAACGGTTTTCACCCTTTTGGGTTTGTAAGACAAATTCCGCCCCTTGGTTTAAACACTCCAATTGCAAACGTGGTTCGTCACTAAAGTACGGTGACACATCAAAGCTGTGAAACATTTGTTTGAGTAAATCCAAGTGGTTTTTTACTTCCACGACCGATAAATTCACGTCTTCCATACTGGTACTGTCAGCTTTGGAATACATGGCCAAGGCTTTATTCATACGTGATTTGATGCCTATATAATCCACCACCAGCCCTTTTTCTTTCCCTTCGAACTTGCGATTTACGCGCGAAATCGTTTGAATCAAGTTGTGCTTTTGCAAGGGTTTATCAATGTAAATGGTGTCTAGCTCTGGCACATCAAAGCCCGTTAACCACATGTCCACCACAATGGCGATTTTAAAATTCGATTTCGCATTTTTGAATTGTCGATCCAGTTCTTTACGATGATCTTTTGTCCCGACAAGCTGATACATCTCGGCTTCGTCGTCTTTGCCGCGGGTCATCACCATTTGCACCCGTTCGAGCGTCATTAACTCTTCTCGTTCTTTCTCGGTTAGTTCAACTTCGTCGGCGGTTTGGCGCTTTTCAAACCAAACTGGTCGCAGTGCTTTCACCGCTTTATAAAAATCGTAGGCAATCTCACGGTTCGAGCAGACAAACATGGCTTTGCCCTTCACGGTAGAACCTTCGCTCACTCGGCTTTCGTAATGGAAAACAAAGTCTTTCGCCAAGGCGTCAATACGATCAGGGTCACCCAGAATCGCATTCATATTGGCCGAGGCTTTCTTGCTCTCTTCTATTTGATGTTCGCTAGAACCTTCTGCGGCGCAATCATCATAATATTTTTCGACTTCCGCTAATTTGCTATTGTCCAAAAAGACTTTCGCGGCGCGGCCTTCGTACACAATACGTACGGTAATTTCATCATTCACCGCTTCTGTCATGGTGTAACTGTCGATAGCCTCACCAAATACATCCAGCGTGGCGTCTATTGGCGTGCCAGTAAAACCAACGTAAGTGGCATTAGGCAAAGAGTCATGCAAGTATTTGGCGAAACCATAGGTTTCCTTCACGGAAATGGCTTTGCCCTCTTGATACTGGATTACGACTTTTTTATCGAGGTTCACTTGGGAACGATGGGCTTCGTCTGAGATACAAATAATATTGGTGCGTTCAGAAAGAAGTTGAAGATCTTCGGTAAACTTATGAATCGTAGTGAGAAACACACCGCCACTTTTGATGCCTTGCAACTTAGCGCGTAAGTCTTCACGGCTGCTGACCGACACAATCGTGTCGTCACCAATGTAGTTAGTAGCGTCTTCAAACTGCTTAGAAAGCTGATCGTCCAAATCGGTACGGTCAGTGATTAAGACAATGGTGGGGCTTTCAAAGTCGATGCTCTTCATCAATAAGCGACACAAAAACTGCATGGTGTAGCTTTTGCCACAGCCTGTCGCGCCGAAATAAGTGCCGCCCTTGCCTGAACCTTGGGGCTTACGTTCTTTTAAGATATTAAAATACAGCTTACGAGCCGCGTAATACTGAGGATAACGACAACACACCTTAACTTCTTTATTGGTGGTATCTGGGAAGTAGACAAAGTTTTTCGCCACATCTAACAAGCGAGTCTTGTTAAACAAACCGTGAATCATGGTGTAAAGGGAATTAATGCCGTCTTTTTCAGCAGATTCAAAGCCGGTTTCCTTACGCCACGCATAATAATATTCGTAAGGCGCAAACAGGTTACCGAGCTTATTATTCACGCCGTCACTGATGATGGTAAAGGCGTTATAAACAAAGAGTTGTGGAATGTCGCGTTTATAGCGAATACAGATTTGTTTCCACGCATCATAAACCGAAGCACTTTTTTCTCGTACCGCAGACTTAAACTCAAACACGACCAACGGCAAACCGTTCACATATAAAATGCCATCGGGGATGCGAATTTGTCCATCGGTGCCTTCTATTTCGAGCTGATTTACCAATTTGTAAATGTTCTTGTCTGAACCAAAAGAGGCTTGGCTCAAATGAGTGACTTTGGCGGAAGGGTTCGCTTGCTCATGGGAATAATCGGGGGCCGTTTCAGCGACTTTGGGCAAGTCCGCCACGGCATGGTTGGAAACCAAAAACAATTCGGCCAGTGCGATATTAAGCTGATGCGTGTCGATCAACTCAATGTACAAATCTTTCTGGCTGCGGTCTTCTCGCTTAAACAAAAAACCATTGGCTAACCAATGGCAGAAGGTTTTATTACTTTGGTACAAATCACTGGCAGGCAGGCTTTGCAATTGACGAAGGATGGACTCGATTTCGCTCGCCGTAATGCCCTCTTGCTGATACTGCTTGGCAAGGTAACAACGCAGATCATCAAGAATGAGCACCTGAGACAAATCGGTGCGAGCCACATCCTGACCCAACACATGAGGATAACCCTGCTCACCGAGCAAATCGATAATGGCTTGTTCTAATTTCGCTTCGGTAAATTTAATGTCGCTAACCACTGCAACCATGCCTCAAAATCCTTCTATGTCCTTGTACTTACAATCTATTTACAGTCTCACTTTATTCACTATCAAGCAAGCTGGTTGCTTTTTCACTTCGGGTGAATCCAAACGTAACTCACCCGAGATCAGTTTAGGGAGTAAGGTGTCTCTAATAGAAGCTAATGCTTTATTTTCGTTTCTACGTATTTCAGCTGCTTCATAAACTGGTTCAAATTTTTCAGAGTAATATCTCATAATACTGATACTAGGGACTATTATCTTTAAATCCATTATTGCTTTCTTGTCCCCTCTAGGCATTTTAGAACCTTTAGAAGTTGTCATCATATAATCAAAAAAAGCATCTTGATAAAGTAAATTAAATACATAAATCTGTGTCCCTTGATTCTTAGCCTCAAACCCTAAAACATCATTAGAATAGCCACCTTTCCCTTTAGCAAACCATATTTTCTTGAAATAAGGTCGTATATTTGAGACTAAAATAGTTCCTGATTTATATTGAAGGACACTACTAACAGTCGGTAGCTTTGATGCCTTTTCAACACCCATTTTGCCCTGTAGCATATTTTCAGTTGATATATAGTTTTCTAAAGAAAGACTGTTTACAGATACTCTTTCCTTTCCAAATTCTGCAACCTCATTCAAGAAGGAACATTCCCACCCTTTCGGAGTCCACCCAAGTTCACTCTCTTCAAATTCACTAGGGAAAAGTTGTCGTACGTCATCTGGCAAGGGTTGAAAGTCGTCGCTGACGCGAGCGGCTTGGCGACGTGCCGCGCGTTCGGCTAAGGCGTCTGGAATCGGGTTGCCTGCGTCTAAGGCATTGTCGATCACAGGATCAAAATCCACAAACCACGACTTAAACAAAGCCTGCGCCATTTGTTCTAGGGTTTGATTAATTTGAGGATTGAGGGTGATTTTATTTTCAATAGTATCTAAAACATTAGCAATTTCTATTTGAATACTTTTGTTAAATGGAACTTCAACTTGAAGATCTCCTATCAAATGCCGAGATAGTTCCGTTTGACCTGTTGAACCTTCACCTAAAGACTCAAAAATGGGTTGCTTATATTTTAACACCCACCCAAAGAATCTTTTATCTATGTTGTCATTATCCAATCTTACAATTGTAACGTGAGAGTCTGTAGTAACCTTTATATTCACCTTATTAAGCTGCGCAACTCGTCCTAAAGTCCCTACGCCTGTCGAGTTTATTAAAACATCAAAATCCTGTAAAAAACGATCTTCAGGTATTTTCTTCTTATCAAGGTCATGAAATCGTGCATTTTCAAAACTGATTTTATAATTTCGAATACATCTTTGATTTAATACTGGTACACCTTCATCTTCGGTATATTTTGGTGAAATACCTCTTTTTATTACTGAGCAAATATCAGATAACGCAAAACTTTTAAAATCACTCCCCATAACCCAACCCCGCTAAATTCTCACGAATGGCTTTGTCTAACTCTTCCGCCTGGTTCATTTGGCTGTAGAGGGTTTGGCTGAGTTCGCGCATTTTGGTTTCAAAGGGAATGCCGTCGTCTTCTATGTCGGCGGCGCCTACGTAGCGACCCGGTGTGAGTACGTAGTCGTTGGCTTTGATGTCTTCTAACGTGGCGGATTTACAGAAGCCTGCTTGGTCTTGGTATTCGCTGATTTTACAATCGCCCGTGTCCACACGATTTTTCAAGGCATCGCCACTGCTACGCCATGCATGGAAGGTGTCGGCGATCAAACCAAGGTCGTCCACGGTGAAGTCTTTGTGTATACGGCTGATCATGGAGCCCATTTCACGAGCATCTATGAATAAGGTTTCGGTTTCACGGTTACGGAAGCCTTTGTCGCTGTTGGCGGTTTTGTCTTTGGAGATAATCCACAAACAGACCGGAATTTGCGTGGTGTAAAACAACTGCCCCGGTAAGGCGATCATGCATTCGATGCGGTCGTTTTCAATAAGCTGTTGGCGTATTTCCCCTTCGCCCGAGGTGTTAGAACTCATGGAGCCGTTAGCGAGTACAAAGCCTGCGGTGCCGGTTTCACTGAGTTTGGACAACATATGCAATATCCAACCGTAGTTGGCGTTGCCTGTGGGTGGCGTGCGGTAACCCGCAAAGCGTGGGTCGTCCGTCAATTCGGAGTCACTGCGCCAGTCTTTTAAATTAAATGGCGGATTGGCCATGATGTAATCGGCTTTTAAATCTGGGTGCTGATCGGAGAAAAAGGTGTCCGCTGGCTTGTCGCCCAAATTACCCGATAAACCACGAATCGCTAAGTTCATCTTCGCCAGTTTGTAGGTGGTGGAGGTCAGCTCTTGCCCATAAATGGCGATGTCTTTACTGCGGCCTTCGTGCTGTTTGACGAATTTGAGGGATTGCACAAACATACCGCCCGAACCACAGCAAGGGTCGTACACTGTGCCTTGGTAAGGTTCGAGCATTTGCGCCAATAAGGTAACAACGGATTTTGGCGTGTAGAATTCCCCACCGCCCTTGCCTTCTGTGGCGGCAAATTTACCCAAGAAATATTCGTACACTCGCCCTACTAAATCTTCTTCTGTGGTGTCACATTCGTTGGCGAGGGTGTCGATGTTTTCAATGCTGTCGATCAAAGACGCGAGCTTCTTCACTTCCAAGTTTTGGCGTGAAAAATAGTTATCTGGCAGCGCGCCTTTTAGGCTTGGGTTGTTCTTTTCTATGGTGGCTAAGGCGGAATCGATAATCACCGCGATCTCGTCTTGCTTGGCGCGGACTTTCACATAAGACCAGCGGGTTTCTTCTGGTAAATAGAAGATGTTGTCTTGCTGGTAAAACTCTTTCATCTCGATGAAAGCTTCTTGCCCGTCGTCGATCATCTTCTGACGACGCGCTTCGAACTTATCACTGATGAATTTAAGAAACACCAAGCTCAACACAACGTGTTTGTATTCGGAGGATTCAACACTGCCACGCAACTGATTCGCCGTGTCCCATAAGGTTTCTTCAAAGCCTTTACTTGGTTTTTTTTTAGATTTAGCGGATGTAGTCGCTGATTGAAAGTCTGGATGATTCGTGGATTCCATGTGCGGTTCATTCTCCGTTGGCGTTTAAAAAGCCATAAACATAAATATGTAAAGATATTACTTGAATATGATGTGTTTTGGTAAAGGTTATCGTGTGTTTATCTAGATTGGTATCAATCTATCTCTTTTAATAGTTTGCCCATTTACATGCGCTAGACAGGATCAAAGTTCACTTGATCGAAGTTCGTTTGCTGTATAGTCAAGCGTATGCCCACAATTTTTATCTGCATTCTTTCTATAGGTAGAACAACTCCAAAACTGACCATACTTTCCATTTCTTAATTTCATCTCACTACCGCAGCGTTTGCAGAGCGGTCGAATGTCGCCGCACTGTTCGTTAATACACAGCTGAAAACCAGGCTTAGTTGTACTACTCATCGGGCTACCACATTGAGTGCATGGTGTCTCTTTATGCTTACAACGAGGGTAGAAAGAACAAGACAAGAACTTCCCATAACGACTAACACGCTCTTTCATCACGCCAGTCTTACAACTGTTACAAGAAATTTGTTCAAACAACTTTTGCACAAATGATGTTTCAAACTCGTCCGTCTCAACAAAGTATTCGTTGTTAACGAGTTCAATAACAAAATCACTGACATCCGTCATATCAGCCAGTAGGTACGCCTTATGCTTTGCTCTCGTCAGAGCAACATAAAAAAGCCGCCGTTCTTCAGCAAACTTGTAGTCATCTCCCGAAGGTAATAGCGCCTCCACCAGCGGCGGGGTTATTTTATGAGATGGAAAACCATGCTTACCTGCTGTCAGCCCCATGACAATCACATAATCAGACTCTTTGCCCTTAGAGGCATGGAATGACTGACAGCTAACCTCTAATGATGGATAATGGTTGTTAATGGCTTGAAGCTCCGAATAGGCTGGCATTTGATGCCAAAATCTTGCCAAGATATACACCTTATTCTGCGCGGGCTGCCCCGATGCTTGGACTCTAGCTAAAATGGCATTTAACGCTTTTTCTAATGGGGATGCCCCTTCCTCGTTTTTACCTTGCCTAAGAATTGATACCGCAGGTTTGTTCGTTTTAATCAGCGACTGAATATCTTTTTTGATTTGAACCGGATTTTTCGTCACAAACTGAGTTGCGACATCGCCAATCGCACTGTTAAAGCGAAACGTTAAATCCAGTTTTGTTTCCGAAGTCGCGCCGAAATATCCTGCAAAATTAGTAGTAAGTGTAACATCTGCACCACTAAAGCGATAAATTGCTTGCCAATCATCTCCAACACAAAACAGTGATGCTCCAGGTAGTGAATCTCGTATCGCTCTGACTAGCCTTGCGCGCGGCTCAGAGATGTCTTGAAATTCATCCACTAAGACATACTTCCATGTTGAAACAAACTGTCTTTTTTGGACATACATCAATGCTTTACTTATCATGTCATTGAAATCTATCCACTGCTTTTCACGAAGAAACAGCTCATAACGATTGTATAGTGGATACAACAGCTCTAATGCTTTCTCTGTTTGCTTTGGATCTATTGAATGTCTAATAACGTTCTCTATCGCAACATCATCAAGACAAGCCGCTTTGTACATATCCACCAAAGAGCTAAACAATTTAGCCAATTCTGTTACTTGACCTAACTGGCGAAGATTATTAAGTAACTCTTCTGGTGGGATGGGGTTAAATTCGACTTCACGATCCAACAATTTTTTTTCAAGTACTTGAAGAAGCGTTCCAACTTTATGCTGGTGGTAGAAAACCTCAATATAACCAGTTTGATATTTCTTGTGGGTTTGGCGCTTCCATTCAATCGACTCTTGATAGAGTACTTTATCAATCCATGGAGCTGTATTACCCTGCTCATCAGTACCGTAATATTCAATGTAGATGTCGTAGTCTGTTAAATAAAAGTCTGGTTGGTACTGGCGATACTGTTCTGTACTTACGTCAAATCGGTAGCTCGCTTCATACTCATAATTAATTCCGTTTCTAAATAGCCAGTTGGCGATGACAACCTCGCCGTAACTCTTTACATGGTCCCCTTTCAAAGAACGGATGTCATTGTCAGTTAAATACTTTAAATACTCACCTTCATTTTGAAACTCAAAAGGGTTCTTATCAACAAAGTAATACGAGCTGAAGTACTCAAGTAAAGACTCTCGATAACCATCATCAAGCATGAGTTGCTCTAAGTTATCGTTCATCCATTTTGATTTAGCTTTAATGTCATCTTCAAATGGTGATAGGTTTGGTTTAACACCTTCAACTTCAGCGATAATTTTCATACCCAAGCTATGGAAGGTACTTGTTCTCACGTCATCAAAACCAAGTTTATCTTTGATTCGCTCGTCCATTTCATCAGCGGCTATACGACCGTAAGCCAATAGCAACACTTCCTTGGCAGATGCTTGCTCACTGTTAATCAAATACCCTGTCCTACCGATCATAACACTGGTTTTACCAGTACCCGCTCCGGCCAAGAGTAAATTATTATCATTGTCTGTAATACAGGCGATTCGCTGCTTTTCAGTCAAAGGGTTCGATTCAACACTATCGAAAAACGCCTTATATTCCGTAAGCTGTTTTTGGATGTAAGTATGACGTATATTTTCGATTTCTGATGGCTTCCAAGCACGAATCTCATCGAGTTTACCAGCAACCTTGTTGGTGAGATCATTCAAGCCTACAGCTAACTTCCACCCTTTCCACTTTTTCGCTTCTTCATTCGCGATTGCTTGAAAACGCTGTACTGAGGATGACCTAAGAAAACTAATGATAGACTCGTTTTCCACTGTCTCCAAAAATGGAATGACTTTCAACGCATTACCATTTGCCCAAAAAGGAAAAAAAGTGTTCTTATGTTGATAGGAGAATAGATAACTCAACATTGGAACAGACAGGTTGGCATCATTTGTTTCAAAAGATAAAACGCCGCCTAAAAATCCAAGCCTGACAACTGGAGGAGTGACAATAGCATCCCACTTGTACAAGGTTTTTACTTTGTCGTTAGAAATACTAATGCCATCTTCATTAACAATTAGATGTTTTCGCTTACCAAGAATCTGTGCCAAAAAGTTAGTTTTTAGGAATAGTTTCATAATTAAATAAACAATTAAAAAGTTTGTGTTGATAACACTATATACAACAACACTTAGGCGAAAGAACTTTTAAATAAAACTAAGTCAATAATTTTTGCTGTAACATCAATAAGAACAAGGAGTGACTAAGCTTCAACATACTCACACTCTCTTTTAGATTTTTTTGGGTCAGCACTCTTAATTCATGACATTGTACTTGAACACCATGCTTATACCTTCTCACCTCTGAATCTTGATTAAACTCTGGATACCAAGATAATCGGTCTAAAATAGTTCGCCACTCCGCTCGCTCGCTTGCAGGCACTTTACAAACTCGATCCATGGCGTCCCAAGACTTTCCCCATAGTACCAACAATCGACTTAATGCAGCCCTTTCAAGAGTGAGTAAGGCTTTGATCCATTCCCAAAATTCAGGGGAGGCTAAATACGCTTCGGCCGCCTTTGGTCGGAAAGCATCAGGTAAATTGACACCACATGAAAACGCAGCAATAGAAAACGCCCGATATCCGACATCTTGCTCTAATGCCTCCTGATATGCGCGCCAAACCTTTGTGACGAATGCTGTTTCCAAGTCGGACTTCTCAATGACATATTGCGAGCTTTCCAAATGCAAATTCATTGCATTACTCTCTGTCGTCACACTAATGTACTCCAGCACTCTTAAAGTACGCTCAATGTCTTTGATATGCCGAGACTTAGCTGAAAAGGTATCTGACTTGATATTAGATAATTCAAGAACGGGGAGGCTTATACCTTTTTCACCCAAAAGGCCCTCTATTTCGACACCTGAGAGTAATTCATCCAACACGCAGTAAGACGCTGACAAGCCTGATTTATTTTTCTGACGTGAAAAATAGGACTTATCCATACCAACAAGTGCTTGGATTTCATTGTCTAATATCTTTAGTGATCTCAGCTCACCTTCTGTCGCCATCCAGCGCCAATAATGCGTCAAATGAACATAGTTACTAATGGTCGTTGTGGCCGAACTGTGACCAACCATAAGAGCCAATGCTGGCAATAAAGCATGGCGCGTAGATGGGTTACCAATCGTGGCTTTAGTGAAGTTGTCTTGAAATTCAGCAAAAGTATCACAAGGTAACCAACGCTTAATCGACAGAGCGATTGGGTCAGATTGCGCGTCACTTAAAATCAATGCGGTTGCGACAAAATTTATACCGGTATGACGGCAATCATAAAGGCGCGTGCCTGAATCACCCGTCACCAATTGAAGCGCTTCCGTTACACGATTGAAGGTTTTATCCATACTGCGAATACGATCAGGAAAAAGCGGATCATAAAAGAGTGGTGGATTGTCACCCTGCTTTCTCGCTTTTTCAACGTATACAGTAACTCGATTGTATTCATCGTGAGTCATGAGAACAGTATACGGAATACGTCGATTGCCGTTTCTTGTTTTGGTGCTACCAAAGACATTACTTCTGATAGAGCACAGCCCACTTTGCTCACACCAATCATTCACTCTTAAACGTCGAGTTTCTGCACGTCTTGTCATGAGGCGATAACTGATGATCAAAACAACAAGACACGCTTCTTGCTCTGATGGTGCCAAATAAGGATCATTGGTAATAAGATTGAAAGCCCTTTCGTATTCCACATGAGTGATGATATTTCGGGTAATGACGTCATCCACCAAAGCAACATCAAGATCTTGCCAGTCTACTTTGGGAGATTGAAAATATCGTCGGCATTGTCTATGAAAATCCATCAGTCTGCGCAATCTAGGCTGTCCGTGTACTTGATCGCCCATATCAATAACATCTTGATAGACATCAATTAGGTCATCGTAATCTAACGATAACAGTGACTTGTTCGCACACAGTTCACACAAAGCGGGGCCGATCGTAGATAAATAGGTTTTTATCGTTGATACCTTCAACCCCGTCTCGCTCTTGCCACGTCGAGATGAAGCCTCCAGCAGCCACGTAAGAATCAAAACTATTATTTCTGGTAGCGCGTTTGAGTGGTTTACCAACTCTGTAACAGAAGTGCGCGTCTGGCCATCGCCAATTAAATGATTCCAATAAGCCCTGATACCCTTCTTTGAATTATGGCCAGAATCATCTAACGCTTGCGGAAGGTCTTTAAAAAATGCTCTGTAGAAAGATCTATCTTTAACCGCTTTGTAAGTGCGCTTCTCTATAAGCTGATCTTGAACAACAGAAATATCTGTTTGTGCACCTAATGAAAAATACTCGGTGGGCGACATTAAGCGTTGTAAGGCATGTGGTGATAGACGCTTCGTATCCACTGTATTTTGACGTAATCCGAACAGCACACCGCTTTCACCCTGACGCAGTGACATATCTAAGTGTTTAAAAAAGAGAATAAAGCGCCACTTATCATGGCCGTACTCATTACTCTCTGTAATGATCAATCCACGCAATTTAGAGAGAACCTTATGAGATGCATTTTTATGACCAGCGTCTTTGAGTCGTCCTAAGTCTTTGTCGAATTTTTTTAGGTCAAAAACAATATTGCGAGCTCCTAACTTTCTCACAATCAACGCCATTAACACGCTACTGATACCTGCAAACATGATTGGCTGTCCAGCAATATTGCCTGTTAAATACTGGTTTGCGTAGGTAATATCATTAATAGTAAATACCTTATCTGACCCCGCTTTAAAAAACCCATTGATGGCTTCTTCACCATCAAAAATGAGTGACATCAATAAGACTACTTTTAGAAAATCAGGATCAAGATCCTCACTCTGACTACAAATCGTTCTGACTAATTCAACAAACTGAGCATACAAAGTACGATAAGCATGCTCAGCGATATGTATTTTGAAAGGGAAAACGGCTTCAATTTTAGGGTTTCTAAAGTAAACACCTTTCAACAAAGTCTCTAAACTAATGTCATCGAACTGGTTGCCCTCTTTATCGACAAGTAAATCGTCTAATTGCTTAATCGCCTCTTCATGCACAAATGGCTCTTCTACCAACTCTTTATTTAATATTTCATAGATGGAATCATCACTGTTTTTTATTTTTTCCATCGCCTTTTTCAAAGCGCTTTTTGCTAAGTCTTTGATGCTAGCTGTGTTACTACCATCAATCGTTTTTGGTAAAAAATAAGCGACTTTAAGGCTCTCTGTATTGCTGTACTTGGTTCTCTTTAAGTTTACAAAACCCAATTGCGTTAAAACATCTTGAACAAGAGAACGATGCTGGTCCTGTTCATCGTCATGTAATGATCTCAATGAAGTATTTTGAAAAGAATGAAGTGCTGATGAGACATGCCCCATTTGATGATCAAGATACGGCGAGGAATTAGGCTGCCGAAGCATTGATTGATAAAAGAGCTGCCTCAGAGCATTCTGAGGCAAAGAAAAATCATCTCCTAAAAATGTTTCAATTAGAGTTGTGTCAGAGGGCTTGATCGTATTATTAGGCATCCACCTACCCAAAAACGGTGTATTACCTTTTCGTGATAAGGAAGCAGACAATGTCCTTGCAAAAGGATCACCGATTAATCTTAAACGTTTTGATATTTGCTCAACCCAGCCCTTACTGTTGTTGATTTGAGATGAAAGTATTTCTGGGATCGGTAGTATTCTGACCGCACTTTCTCCGAAAAAAAGCTTATCGGCAATCATGACTTGAGAATAATCGTGACTCCAACAGGCATGTTCAATGAAGAGCGAATTATGCCTCCTATGAGTAGTGGCACAAACAAACATGGTCACTGTGTAAGCAACTACTAAGTTGTAGATATTCTTGAGTTGATAAGGGTCTTTTTCATTTTTAACGGTCAAAAGTAACTCGTTTAAAGCGCTTATTTTAGTAGTTAAACGTTCTTTAAATAGTTCAACAGAAATAGATAATCGAGAACCAACCGTCCCTTCTTGATTAGGAAAGGGGTTGTTGGATAAGTCGACTGGAGTGAATGTATTGACCGCTTGATAAAAGAGACTCTGTAGATGCTTTGCCTTGGCTGCCATGTAGTAGTGTCTGGTCGAATTTGAAAAGCTATTGTTTGCAAAAATCAACGATGCATTATGCTGTCCAAATTGATCAGATACACAGGCAAATAATGCATATCTCAGCGCCCTTTTCGTAATTGGCCGGTGTAAACCACCTAACGCTCGAATTTCACGACAAGCATCATTTAAATATCCGCTTGCTTGCTGCTCATCATTTAAACCTAAAAATTCTTCAAGAGTGACTCCATCAGAGTCACTAAAAAAATCGTTTAGCATTTTGAAAAAAACATCAGGAATTGGCAAAGCCAACCATTCGTGATGTTCATTCAGCCAATACAAATCCTCAGGTTTTGGCTTAAAACGATTCTGTACATCCAGTTCTTTACGCCAATAGCACTTTGCTTGTAAATCAATCACGCCGAAAGACTTCGGATCAGTTTGTAGCAATAATGCAGTATCACTTGATCTAGTTATATGAATGCCCATTAGCTCATGTGTTTTTAGCGCTGTGAGCATACTTAACACTACCAAAACTGATGACGGTGAACATGTTGTCGTGAACAACCACCTTTGAAGAGTGCTAACCTCAAGTGTTGATAATCTTACCGGACAGAGAAGCAAACCAAATTGCTCTCTTGTTTCAATTATTTGGTTGCGAAATAAATCGCGCTGGGCTGCTCGAATCGGAAACGGCGAATCATCTTTAAGATCAACTTGATTCGTTTCTTCAGGCTCATCTACTGTTAAGTCATTTCCAGAAAAAGGAAGTGGTTGGGTATGAACATGAGGCTTATGAGGTGATTTTCTGCGAGGTGCTATGATTTCAATGTGTATATTACTGTTCAAGCCGATAAAAACAGACCAGCCTTTTTCAACTTCTCTTAAAAAAGAAAAAGGTAATGCATTTTTCTTAAAGTCAATATCGACTATGTATTCTATAGTTTCAAGAAAGCTTAAATCATTTGGAACGTCAAGCAAAGCACCCGGTGAGTTAACAATTAGACGCCTAATATTGCGTGCTGCTTCCATGACAGTAGAAGAGATGTTAGTGCTCTTACTATTGGAAAATAAAGCAACAAAAACCGACAGATGCAAAAAACAAATCGCCTTTGAATTTTCATGATGTGTTCTTAGAGACGCTAAAGAAGAAACTGCATAATCAGTAAGTTTATTTCTCGTATTATCAATCAGTATACGCCTGTCATATCCATCTATAGGTTCGTTCCCAATATAACCTTCTATAAAAGAAATTTGAGTACTTAGGTCATCAGCAATACCTGCATCATCAAATAATTTGATATAATAACGCATAGCAGGCTTACGACAAATTGAAGAAATACTCTCTGGCCATTTGGATAAAAAAGCATCAAAATCAAACAAAATCAATAATCAATCTCTACCTGATTTTCCTCTTGCTTAGAGAAAGAGATTACATTAAATTTCTTACCAATGACTTCCTGCACAACAAAATCAAAAAATAGATTGCCTGACAAAAACCCTTTCACATATTCAATATGAAACCTATTAAAATCTTCTGGATTAAAAAGAATATCCTTCTTACCCTTTTCAGCTCTAGAGATCACGGTCAGCTGATTTAAATCATAATCTGTACCTTTCACTCTGTAGTCACTTAGTTTAATTGACTCATTGTCGAATGTTGAAATTGGTCTAGGAGGAACTTCAGGGATATGTATTTCAATTTTATCATGCCCTTCAACTTCAATCATGAACGACTCCCCTTTAGATAGAGAGTGAAGTATAACTAATGAATCATAGACATCTTGGACACAAGCTTTACCGGCGCTGTCATACACAGAATTATCTATCATTTCATTTTGATTTTTTAAATCATCAATGCTGGATTGAATGATCAAAAAGTATAAAAAAAGCTCGTTACAGACATCTTTCTTTATAGGACCGAACATTTCGTTTTCAAACCGATAAAGAATTTCAAAGTATTCATTAGGTAACATTGTTCGTGTTAATAAATCACTATCCAGCACAAAGAGACCAAACTTTTCTTCTGATTTCTTTCGCTCTCTATTTTTTGAAATTTTTCCAATACAGTTAAACAGTTTAAGATAAAAATCTCTGCCTTTGTCACTAGCATTTTGATCATACAAAAAAGTAACCGTTCCAGATTCACGATCTACAGAGAGATCATTGATTTTAATGCTAACCTTACACACAGCTTCGCGTAAATTCATTTCAGCCATACATACCCACCCAATAAAGTACAAAAATCAATCAGTTGACTTCTCGATATTAGCAGATGAAACAAAGAATAGAAGTGTTAGTATGAATATATGCGTCACCATATGACGCATATAAAAAGACGCATTCAAGAGTTTATATAGACGTACTTAAAATGGCTTTAGCGTGCTCATGAATTTTTTCACGCCATTCTATAGGCTCAATTACATTAATCTGTGAGCCATGACTTAAAATCCACATAAAGGTTTGCTGATCATTAGGAACAGAGACGATTAAATCATATACGTCAGAATTATCTGTCAACATCAATTCTTGATTCAGGCTTAGAGGCGTTTCCTGTAGCGTCTGAGCCAATTCTTTTTGTATGGTAGCACGCAGGCGAACATCGCCACTCAACTGCTCAGATACCTTCACACCAAACTCACCCGATGCAATATGATCTTGGATATTGAAATTAGGCAATGGGCGATAGACTTGAGTGGATTTTGACGCCTTCAGAAACCTATGAAATGCGAAATGGGCAACACCTTGATAATCATTTACCGATCCAACTAAATAACTCACACTATGACGAATAATCATACCGTAAGGATGGATGACGTAGCTCTTCGGCTCTTGTTCACCACGTTTATGGTAAACAACATCTAAGGCGTAGCCTTCAAGTAAAGCCAGCGATAAATTCCACCACATTCCATCATCAATTTTCGCTGGAACCAAATATTTACCATTTGGCAAAGCAGTTACACGCTTAGTCCAATCAACAAGACTATTTTGTGTTAATCCATCAATATAATTTTGAGCAGTCTCAAAATATTCGCTAAGCTGTTCTGTTGCAATTTTTGGAAGCAGACCTGAAAGTTGATCCCGAGCAAGGACCCACGTTAATGCAGTAGGTGTATCCATGGTTTCAAAATTAATTGGGCTTTTGTCTTTAAAGCTCCATTTATACTTGTGCTTGGATTTATCACAGTTTAGGCCGAATTGCTTTGTTAGCGCTTTAAGGTCTCTCTGGAGAGTACGTATTTGAACGCTAAAACCTTTCCCTTCTAATGCCGTTTGTATCGTTTCGGCCGATATAGAACGATCTGGTCTATCCGGAATAGCCCTGAGGATCTCTATTTGACGAAATAATGCAGTGTAATTAGTACCCATTCCTCGACTCCCTGAGTAAATATAAAATCCCACACAACTA